>OLPC01003465.1_pt1 | contig 10375 bp, 6 predicted proteins | sample 1672341 | NCBI WGS metagenome assembly OLPC01 (sample SAMEA3136673, study PRJEB25190) | human gut metagenome | reverse complement strand
AAAGTAACTATGACCTATACAGAATCCTTCACCTAATGAAAAATCTTCTTTTATTTCTTTATTTAATATTTCTTTAGTACTTTCAATATTTCTATCATCTAAATATTCCTTTATCTTCTTCATTGGAAAGTTTAAACTTCTAAGTTCTTTTATTAGGTTTAGTCTCCATATATCAGATAACTTATACATTCTATATCCATTTTTATCTCTAAATGGCTTTAGTATTCCTATATCTTCATAATACATAAGTGAATCTCTACCAATACCATATATTTTTGATATTTCACCGATTTTATAATAATCTTTCATAGTTAATTATTCTTCTCTCCCTTTATTTATGCATAAAGCTATGAGTATAAACTCATAGCTTTATATTATTCATATATAATTTCATCATCTATTTCTTCTATATTATCTTTATTGTCCTCATCATCTTTATAAATTATACTTATAATTTTTCCACTTATTGTAACTGCTATTATTGAGAAAAATACTTGTTTTATATCTAAGTAAACTAATGACATTAAAAGAACTATTGCATCTGTTGCTAAATAAACATGGTTAACTTTTAGTTTAAGAAGTTTATTACCTAAAAGAGCTATTACATCATCGCCTCCAGAGGCTCCTCCTCCTCTAACTACAAGTCCAACACCAACTCCTACACCTATACCAGCTAATATACTTGCTATTAACATGTTATTTGTAAAACTCGGGACTAAAAAGCCTATTTTTTCCCATATCTTATAGGTAGATGAGAACGTAATCGTAGATAAAATAGAGTATAATAAAAATTTCTTTCCAAAGAATTTTGATCCTATTGTAAACAATGAAAAATCTATTACTACACTAGTTATTGATGGTGATATATTAAAAACATGCTGTAATAATAATAATAAGCCTAAAACTCCACCTTCTGTAACATTATTTTGATAATTAAAGTTATAACTCCCAAATGATAAAATTGTTGCTCCTATTATTATTAGCAATATGCTTTTCAATGTTCCATTTTTTATATACCGCAAAGTATCACTCCTAATATTTATTATTTATACATAATATTATATACCTTAGTATAATACCAATGTATATAATAAATTTTTATTTATATTTATTAATACTATTAAAAAAATCCCTAGCTAAGATATATTTATTATACTTTAGCTAGAGATTTATATGTTTTTACCCTAAATTATTTTATTTTAGCTTCTATGTTTGCTATTCTTTCAAGAACTGAATTCATCATTTCTTCAAATTTAGCTTTTTTAGCTTTTTCTTCATTAACTAAGCTTTCTGGAGCCTTAGCTAAGAATCCTTGGTTTGAAAGTTTTCCGTTAACTCTCTTTATTTCACCTTCTAATTTAGCTTTTTCTTTATTTAATCTGTCTAATTCTTTAGAGAAGTCAACTAATTCATCAAGTGGTATAAATATCTTAACTCCTTCTATAACAACACTTACTGCATCTTCAGGTATGTTGTTTTCATTATCAACTATTTCAACAACTGATGCAGATGCTAATGTTACAAAGTAATCCTTACCTGCTTCCATAGCTTCTTTCTTTTCAGCTGTAGGAACTATTATAACCTTAGCTTTCTTTGATGGTGGTACATTCATCTCAGCTCTTACGTTTCTTATGTTTCTTATACCATCCATTGTTAAGTTCATCATTTCTTCTTCTTTAGCCATGTTATCAGCTTCGTTGTAGTGAGGGAACTGTGCTATAACTATACTTCCTTCTACTGTTGGAAGGTGAGTGTATATTTCTTCTGTTATAAATGGCATATATGGATGAAGAAGTTTTAATATCTTTTCTAATACATATGTTAATGTATATAAAGCAGTTTGCTTAGCAGCCTTGTCATCAGAATATAATCTTGGCTTAACTATTTCTATATACCAGTCACAGTACTCAGACCATGCAAAGTCGTATATCTTTTGAGCAGCTATTCCAAGGTCAAACTTATCCATGTTGTCTGTAACTTCTTTAACAACATTGTTTGCTCTTGATATTATCCACTTATCAGCTAAAGTCATATTAGCTTCAACTGATTCTCTAGTTACACCATTCATTATCTCTTCATCTATATTCATGAATACAAATCTTGATGCATTCCATAATTTATTTGCAAAGTTTCTAGCAGCTTCAACTCTTTCCATGTAGAATCTCATATCATTTCCTGGTGAGTTTCCTGTAGCTAACATGAATCTTAATGCATCTGCTCCATATTGGTCTATTACTTCTAATGGATCTATACCATTTCCTAAAGATTTACTCATCTTTCTACCTTCAGAGTCTCTAACAAGTCCATGTATTAATACATGCTTGAATGGAGTTTCTCCCATACAGAACATTCCTGCAAATGCCATTCTTACTACCCAGAAGAATATTATATCGTATCCAGTAACAAGTACACTTGTTGGATAGTAGTAATTTAATTCTTCTGTATTATGTGGCCATCCTAATGTTGAGAAAGGCCATAATGCAGAAGAGAACCATGTATCAAGTACATCTTCATCTTGTTTGAAGTGAGTATGTCCACACTTACATTCTTTTGGCATTTCTTTAGCTACTACTACTTCACCACATTCTTGACAGTAATAAGCTGGTATTTGGTGACCCCACCATAATTGTCTCGATATACACCAATCTCTTATATTTTCTAACCATTGAGTATAAGTTTTATCAAATTTATCAGGAACGAATTGTAAATCCTTATTTCTAAGTATTTCTAAAGCTGGTTTAGCTAATTCATCCATCTTAACGAACCATTGATCTGATAATCTTGGCTCAACAACAGTTCTACATCTGTAGCAAGAACCTACATTGTGGTTATGGTCTTTTATCGCTATTAAGTATCCTGCTTCATCTAAGTCAGCTATAAGTTGCTTTCTGCACTCATATCTGTCCATACCTTCGTACTTACCAGCTAACTTATTCATTGTTCCATCTTCGTTCATTACATTTATCTTTTCAAGATTATGTCTTTGACCTACTTCAAAGTCGTTAGGGTCATGAGCTGGAGTCATTTTTACTGCTCCTGTACCGAATTCTAAATCTACATAGTCATCAGCAACTATTATAAGTTCTCTTCCTACTAATGGAAGTATTGCATGCTTACCTACTAAGTGCTTATATCTTTCATCTTCTGGGTTTACAGCTATACCAGTATCTCCTAACATTGTCTCTGGTCTAGTTGTAGCTATTTCTAAAAATTCATCACTACCTGCTATTGGGTATTTTATATGATAGAACTTTCCATCATGCTCTTCATGCTCAACTTCAGCATCTGATAAAGTTGTTTTACAATCTGGACACCAGTTTATTATTCTGTTTCCTCTGTATATTTGACCTTTTTCATAAAGTTTCACAAAGAACTCAGTAACAGCTTCGTTACATCCTTCATCCATTGTAAATCTTTCTCTATCCCAGTCACAAGAATCTCCTAACTGTTTCATTTGGTCTACTATTTTTCTACCAAATTCATTTCTCCAGTCCATAGCTCTCTTTAAGAATTCTTCTCTTCCTAATTCGTACTTTGTTTTTCCTTCTTGTTCTTTTATTCTTTCAACAACCTTAACTTCTGTTGCTATAGAAGCATGGTCAGTTCCTGGTTGCCATAATGTTTCATATCCGTCCATTCTCTTCCATCTTACAAGTATATCTTGTAAAGTATGGTCAAGAGCATGTCCCATATGTAATTGTCCTGTTATATTTGGCGGTGGAAGCATTATTGTAAATGGCTTCTTATTTGGGTTTGGCTTAGATTTAAATAATCCATCTTCAACCCACTTTGAATATAATCTTGATTCAAAGTCTTTTGGATTATACGTTTTTGGTAAATTAGTATTTTCCATTTCATTTCCTCCTTAGTTTTATGTAATAAATTACTTTGTTTCATATTTATTAGTGAAATCTATTTTACTCAAATATATTGAGCATAAAAAAGAGCTTTTCATCCTATAAATAAGGACGAAAAGCTCGCGTTACCACCTTAATTCCATGCTTATATATTTATTATATAATAAATAATAAAATCATGACTCTCAATAGATTTTATCGATTCTCACCGTCTAAACTTACTATTATTTCAGTCTAGAAACTCCGAAGCTACCTTCTGTAAACCTATACTTGAAAAATTTTTCAGCCTACGAATTTTTCTCTCTTTTAGTAGTATTTACATACTCCTCTTCATCAACGTCTTATATTTAATTTATTTCTTAATTATATCTAATTAACATTATTATTGTCAATTATTTATGATAATATATCTTATTTTGAAAATATATATTTATAAGTTTTTATTCCAAAAATTCATAGCCTCTTTCTCTTCTGTTATCGGAAGTATTTTATATCCTCTTTCTTTTAATATCATTATAATACCATCTAATGCTTCAACTGTTTGCTCTTTCTCATGTACTAATAAGACTAATTCATCTTTATTTCTTCCATTTAAAAGAACATTACTTACAATACTATCAGTTGTAGATTTCCAGTCTTCTGTATCTAAATTCCAATCCCATACTAAAAATCCATTTTCGACTAATATTTTATATGATTCTTCTGGAGTATTTGGTTTACTTCCATATGGAATTCTTATTAAATTTGAAGTTTCACCCGTTATTTCTTCAAATGTATTCCTACATATAGAAAACTCCTCAAGTGTAGATTGTGGTGTCTTATATAATGTTTTTACATCATGACTTACACTATGAAATCCAGCTCCATGTCCTTCTTGTTGTATTCTCTTAACTTCGTCTTTATATGTATTCATATTTCTATTTATCATAAAAAAAGTAGCCTTAACATCATTTTTATCTAGTATATCCAATATTTGATTTGTAAACTTTGACGGTCCATCATCAATAGTTATATAAGCTACTTTATCATAAGTTATATTGCTACTTTTCACTGAACTTTCTAAGTCTTGATTAATTATTTCAGTTATAGTCCTAGTTTTTATAGTCCTATAAACCTCATTATTATAATAACTTACATCTTCTTTTAAAAAAATTTTTTTTAATACTAATGAACATAGTACCATTATTAATAAAGAAATAAATATTAATTTTGAATTCCCCTTAAAATTGGCTTTCATCCCCCAACGCTCCTTCTCTAACTCCTAAAACTAATTGCATCTTGTATATTTAAAAATATAGATTAAAAATATAAGCAATTTGTTTTTACTTATTTTTCCCATAAAAATTCTATTCTCTTTAAAAATAGTTATGCTAATTATTTATTAAACATTCTTAATTTCTAAGTTATTAACATTATGATTATTGATTTGATACAATGTTCTAATATAATTTCTCATAAAAAATACAGTACATCATAAATCTATACTTTTAAGACTTATGATATACTGTATTTTCAATCTATATTTTTTAATCTATCTATTATATTTATTTCTTCTAATATCTTTGATAAATGATAGTTGAATACTGGACTTTTTTCATTATCTATCTTCCAATTTAAAATATCTACATTATACATTTCTTTAATTTTTAAATAATTATCATTATTTATATATATCTCTTCATCAATAAGCTGTATAGATTTAATATGATGATTTATTGATTTATATAGTAAAATCTCATTTTCTATTATATCTATATTTACTTGATTTTTAGTATATTTCATTTCATCAACTAACTTTTGATATATCGTCTCTAATTTACTAATTTTCTTTCTTAGCCTCTCTCTATCGAAAACCCCATTATTTATTATTCCAGATTTAACACACTCTCCTACAATTCTCCTAGCATTTTTTAAGCTTTTATCAGTTATTTCTAAGTAATCAGGTCTTGCTAATACATAATTTATAATTACACCTATAACAACGCCTACAGATGTGTCCATTACTCTCTGTATAGAATAATAAGCTGGGTTTGAATCTATAATGCCTAAATGTATAGATAAGAACGTGACACTAGAAACTATTATTCCAGAATTTATCCCAAGTGCTGTACAACTATATATAGTAGTCATTATTCCAATACCAGCTAATATAGGGTTACCTGGGCTAATCAGTACGCATAAAAAACCTACTAATCCACCTATCATCGTTCCCTTTACCCTATTAAATCCTAACTTTAAAGACCCTTTTACCGTATCTTGTACTGATGCTACACACCCTACGCCTGCAAACATTGGATTTTCCACTAAATACTGTGCCAATAATGTACAAAGAGAAACAGCTATACCTGTTTTAACAGTTCTCATACCGATCTTCTGCAACTTCACCTTGTTTCCTCCTAATGATATAAATACTTTGTCAACTATTTATTTTACTATAATAATATAAATAATTCATTTAAATCTTAATCTTTAACAATTTTTTCATGTTTATATATCCTAATATAAGAAGTTTACAGCAAATATAAAGAAGCAATTAAGTATTTTTTAGATAGAAAATATAAATATTATGTGAAGTATACAAAATTGAGAGTTTTATCGAAAACTCATATGAAGGTTAGCCTTATTTTCTTATGCATATGCCTAAAAAATTGACTAATTTGATGTATAAAGATACATCCAGTAAGTTGAGTCTAACTTCTATATTTAGTATCTTATAAATAAAAATCTTCATAAAAAAAGAAATAGCCATTTTATGCAAATTAAAAATGGCTATTTATCTACAATATAGCTAAAAAAATACTATAATAGTATTTTTATTACTTTTCTACCGTACTTTTTAATATATTTATATAATTTAACAAGTCTGATATTCTTATTATTGCTTCTTCTTTAAACTTACTTATATTATATCTTTCGCTTTCCCATACTTCCTTAAAGAATCTTTTAAATATATTATCTAACCTATTATCTCTTATTATTAGATATTTATTTTCATATTCTGAGTATTCATCAAAATTTCCTTTTATAATATTAATATTTCTAGATAAATAAGCTGTTGGATTTTCCTTATTTTTAAAATCATCTACTAAATTTCCATTTATCAATTTTATATCAATATCTTCATTTTCTTTAAGAATCTTTTCCATATACTCTATATGCCTTTGCCTTTGTTCTAAAGATAAGGTTATGGTTGTATTAAAGAAACTTAGTCTACCATTAGATATATATTGTCTAATAGCATTTTCGTACATAAGTATTTGTATATCTGATTTATATATAGCATTTTGAAGTATAGCATCTATATTTTTTAATTCATCAACTATTTCTTTTGATTCTCCAAAGACTATTTTACCTATTTCTAAGAATAAATCTGATGGCATAAATAATTCACTCATATTTCCTATCAACCATCTTAAATCTCTTCCTATCATATATTCTATATAATTCTTTTCTAATATAATCTCTCTTGGATTTTTTTCTAAAAATGTAATTCTAGACCTAGTCTCTATCATTTCTTCAAGAGATTCATATATATCTTGTACTACTTTCGGATCTTGTGAAACATTTGTAAACAAGCATTGTTTAGTATCTGTATATACAGTATAAGTAAAGCTATTTTCTTTTATTACTGATGTTAGTGAGTATTGAGCATGTTTACAACTATAAAATGTAAAGTTAATATTTGAATAAATTTTAATCATATTCATAAGTAATATTGTATTAAAAATTATATCCTCTGCATTTTCATCAAAACTTATTAAAAATCTAATTCTTACATTTTTCATTTCTGTTTTTATAGTAGAACCACTTCTTATTCCTGCAATATGAAGTTTATCATCTTTTCCTAGAGAAAATAAATCAGCTAATAAGATCACATCATTTTTTATTTCTTTTTTAGTCAAATCCATAATCTCTTCATCTAAATGTTTCTTTAATAATCTTGGTTTTATATATAATAAACTATTACATTGCTCTGTATTTTCTTTTCCTACTTTGATATAATTTTTATTAGCTTTCTTCTGACTACTAAATAAATATGATTCATTAAGCATATCTTGTATATACTGTATTATACTTTCATCACTACTATACTTATTTATATCTAGTTTATAATACGCTAAAATTTCACACTTATGTATTTCTGTTGCATTATCTACTACAAATTTAGCAGTCTTCTCACAAATATTTTTTATATTCTTTGATGCAGGAAGCATTGCACCACTTATCCACTTACTTATATAAGATACGTCATATCCTAATTCTTTTGCTAATGAGTAATTCTTTTGACCTGAAAATTGTATCAATTTCTCAATATTTTTACCAAATTCCATGTTTACCATATTTGGACTCCTTTGATTTGAATATACAACTTATATATATGTATAATAACATACTTTCATACAAAACCAAATATTGAATACTTATACATACATTGAATCAGTTGAGTCAATATATATCAATTGATTCACATTTCATCAGTTGTTGTCGAATAACGTCGTATGATAATATGTATATATTGTCTAAATTTATTTAATTTTGCTTAATATAGTTAAATTTAAAACACAATAATTTATAGGAGGATGATATTGTGGATAAGAAAAAAATTATATCTAGTACAATAGTATTTTTCATTACAACTTCTATTGTTCTATTATTTTCAGGTATATTTGGAGGAGAAAACGTATTAGTTGGTGTTCAAGGTACTGCAGCGGTATTATTTCTTTTAACTATTGACTTCAGTCTAAATCCAGTTAAAAACACTATATATTTTGTACTTCTTGAATTGACTATTGGTTTAGCTGCATATATAGCTTCTTTAAATCCTTACTTAGCAATAATAAGTACATTTTTAATGATGTTTTATATATTTTATACTTTCACTTACAATACAAAAAAACCTGCTTTTCTACCATTTTCATTAGCATTCATTTATATGCTTTATGATCCTGTAACTGCTCAACAGTTACCAAAAAGATTCCTAGGTTTAATTGTTTGTGGACTTGCTATAATGTTATTACAAATATTAGCTAACAAAGATAGACTAAAAAAAGAATCTGTATCTAAATTAAACAATGCTTTAGAATCTATTAATAAACAAATAGAATTAGTAAACACTAATTCTACAGAAAGATTAAGCTTAAATAAAGATGCTGAAGTAAATTTAAATCAATTAATAGAATCTTTTACATTTGCTATTAACCAAAATAAATCTAAAGTATCTATAGATTTACTTAAATATTTATCTATTGCTCAATTTTTAGATAGTTTAAATATAGAGTTAAATAAAACTAATAAATTTACAAATACAGAAGATTTATCAGCTTTACTTAATAGCATAAAATTATATGTAAATAATGAATCAAATATAGATAGTATTTTAGATAATATATCTGTATACGAGTCTAAAAATCTAGAAAACTACAATAATAATTTAAATTTAGTAGTATATCCTTATGTTGCAAAATTAAAAAGAGACTTACAACAAACTAACGCTGATAAAATTATCAATGAATACTCTAGAAGTAAATTCTTTGAAAACTTTAACTTAAAAAATGATTTATCTTTTAAATCTGCTAAATTTACTTTTGCTTTTAGAGGTGCTTTACTTTTAAGTATTGGAGTATTCTTAGTAGCTTTATTTAATATAGAAAACGGTAAGTGGATAATCTTTACTTTAGCAGCTATAAATCAACCTTATTTAGATAAGGCTAATATAAAACTTCGTGATAGAATGGTTGGTACTCTTCTAGGAGGTGCACTATTCTTTGTTGTTTACTCTATAGTTAAAGATGATTCAGTTAGAATGGGACTTCTACTTCCAGTAGGATATGCTATGACTTATATTACTAATTATACGTATAGTGTAATATGTGTTACATTATTTGCATTAGGATCTATATCTGTTGGAGCTAATATACCTTTTATAGCTGTTCAAAGAGTAATCTTTGTATTAATAGGTTGTATTATTGCTATAATTGCAGATAGACTTATATTCCCAACTTATGCTTATAAGTATACTCAATCAGCTATCAATAAATCAATTGCTACTAATAAAGAAATAGTTGATTTATTATCTAAGAAAGATATATCTATTGAAACATTTGCTAAAAATGTACAACCTTTAATAATTAAAAATAGATGGCTTAATAAATATATAGCTTACAACAATACTACTTTAAATTCTAAAGATGTAGATGAATTTATTTGTAATCAAAATATTTTTATAAATGATGTAATAGCTTTCGAAAGTTTACTTTATACTCATGATGAAAATTCAGTTGATAAAGCTAGTTTAGAAAAAGACTTTAATTATATTATAAATAATAATTTATCTAATGACGATGTTGTTAAACTTATAGATACAAAAGATTGTCATTTTAATAAACTTATTTTAAATAATTTTATCAATATTAAAAATAATTTATCTCATTCAAATAATTTAAGTAATAATGCTATTAAATCAATTTAATTAAAAATAAAGAGGTTATTATTATGATTAAATCATATATAATTCCTCT
>OLPC01003449.1_pt1 | contig 10411 bp, 4 predicted proteins | sample 1672341 | NCBI WGS metagenome assembly OLPC01 (sample SAMEA3136673, study PRJEB25190) | human gut metagenome | reverse complement strand
ATACCCGTGACGGGACTTTCACCCGTAAGACTTGCGCCATGCCTGGCACACAAAGAAAGCAGCGATTTCAAAATCGAAATCGCTGCTCCCTTTATTTTGGGGATTAATTGATAGGATACATTTCCTTTAAGGTTTCTTCCGTTACGAAACCCCTGTTGCTATGCTCTCTTCTTGCGAAGGGTCACTGCCAGGCTTGCACATGCGGACAGGAACAGCACTACCATTCCCATGAAACCGCTGGTGTAGTCTCCGGTCTGGATGCCGGTCGGCGTTACAACCGGTGTTTTACCGTTGCCGCCACCGCCGTTGTCACCGTTATCATAGCTGTTGCTGAATACCGCCTTGTCGCCGGTCAGACCCGCCTTTAAGGAACCTTCACCATCATCCGTCACCGTAATGGTCACATGATGAACCTTGGTGTCATAGGTGATGCCCTTCTGCTTGTCATTCAGCTCTTCGATGGTGTACTCGTAGGTTCCGGCCTCGTCGAACGCAATTGCCTTGAACTGAACGCTTCCGTCCGCCTTATTCTTAGCACGTTCCACTTCCTCGCCGTTCGCATCCTTCAGCACGAAGGTGAACTGTCCACTCTCCAGTTTTGCGTTGTTCAGACGCTTTGTCACGCCCAGGCTTACCTCTGTCGACTTTGCCTGATACTTGTTGGCGAAGGTAATATCCTTCGCAGCCGGCTGGTCACCGGAGATTTCCTTATCGATGCGGTGGGTCGCTTCCAGCTTGCCGTTTCCGTTGTCCACAACCAGTGTGTATACGGTGTAGCTATTGCTGTCATAGATCACGCCGCCCTTGCCGTCATTCTCCTCACATACAGTGTAGGTGTGGCTTCCCGGTTTTGTGTAGGTAATCTTATCGAAGGTCACCTTGCCGTTTGCGTCATTTGCCGCTTCCGAGATCACCTTGCTGTCCTCCATCAGACGGAACTTGAATTCGCCGTCCTTCAGATTTCTTCCGTCCAATTTCTTGGTGATGTCAATCTGATCCGTTACGCTAGAGGAGAGTTCCTCCACCCGATAGGTGTTGGTAAAAGCAAACAGGTTATCGGTCTCCGGCTTCCGGCTTACCGACAGGTGTCCTTCTCCGTCATCCTTGAGGGTGAGTTCGAATTCCTTGGTGCTCTTGGAATCGTTCACAACGCCCGGTACGCTTCCGGACTCCGTCACGCTGTACTTGAAGGTCTTTTCACGGGAACCGTCATCTGCCTGGTCCACGTCTTCCAGATCGTCAATCTTGAATGCCAGCGTTCCAAAGGTTACGTTGCCGTTTCCGTCGTTGGTAACCGTTGCATCCTTCGGCATCGGAGCGCCTTCGGTCAGCGCCTTCAGCTTAAAGGTAAACTTGCCACTGATATCCGGCGGATTCAATCCTTCCCCTGCTTCCAAAGTCTTGCTTCCGGATACGTTCACCGGAACGGCCTCTCCGTTTCCGTAAGTGTTCACAAATTCGCACTTATCTCCGGAATCCTTCGGATAGATGGTCTTTGCGGTGAGGGTTCCGTCATTGTTGTCGGTAACCTCTACCGAGAGATCGAAGCTTCCTGCAGTCACGGTAACGCCCTTTGGCAGGTTGTTTGCCGATTCTGCAACACGGTAGTTCACGGTGTATACCACCTTGCCATCCTTAGTGGTCTTGGTAGCGTATCCATCTTCTACCGCCTTCTTCAGTACGGTGCCGCTGCCTGCCGCCTTCTCGTTGGTCCGGTAGCTCAGCGCATCGAAATGAATGCTGCCGTCTGCGCCGTTCTTCTTGGTCTGAAGTACGGTGCCTTCGCTGCCGTCACCCGGCTTCGTCATCAGCTCAAAGGTGAACTCTCCGGCTTTCAGCTTCCGACCGGTCAATTTCTTGGAAGCGTTGATGTCCGCCTTGGTTCCGCCGGAAACATCCGTGGATCCGTCGTACCGGTTCGCAAAAGCGAGGGTGATGCCCTTTTCGCCCATTGCCGGGTTCTCGTTGCTTACGGTCTTCCGGAACAATTCCTTACCGGACTTGTCCTTCAGTACCACTTCCGCCTGCAGAGTTCCGTCGCCGCCGTCCTTCGCGGTGATTTCCAGCGTGTACCGGCTCTCATCGTAAACGATGCCCTTTGCGGAGCCCTTCACCTCTTCAAAGGTGTATGCGTACGTCTTTCCGATATCCGCCTGTTTCAGGGTCATGTTCAATCCGCTTCGTACGGTAACGGTCTCACCGTCCGCACCGGCTTTGCCCGGTACGGTTGCACCGTCTTCCGCAATGTTCAGCTTCTTCGCCGACGCTTCGTCTGTGCCTTTCAGGGTAAAACTAAAATCATCTTCCGTCATGTCCCGACCGGTCAGAACTTTGGTCATGCTCAGTCCCAGAACGTGATCCATCGGCAGATCTTCTGTCTTGTATTCATTTGTAAAGGTCTTGCTGCCGCTGACAGCGGTTACCGCTGCGGTGAGCTTGCCCGTTCCGTTATCGGTAACGGTGACGGTAATGTTGCGAACCGCCTTGTCGTAGGTCATGCCCGCTGCTTCCGGATTCGGTACCTGCTCTTTCAGCTGATACTTGTACTCGCCCGCCTTCTTAAAGGTCAGTGCGCCGAATTCAATCGGAGCTTTTCCGTCCTTCACATCTGCTTTGCGGACTGTAATTTCGTCCTTTTCCGGCATCGGTGCGGTTTCCACGCCATCCGGTTTCGATACGTTCTTCAGCTTAAAGGTAAAGGTTTCGCCGTCCTTCCACTCTCTTCCGGTGAGCTTCTTGCTGAAGCCGGTGATGAGCTGTACCGGATCCGTCGCTGCTGCCGCGTAGGTGTTGGTGAACCGAACGGTCGGAGTGCCGGAATTCTGTTTGGAGCTGTCGTATGTTTTTACCGATTCGCCGGAACCGTCTGCGTTCTTCATGGTTACCTTGGTGACCACGTGCATGGTTCCGTCGCCGTTGTCCTGTGGTGTGATTTCCACGGTACCGATTCGTTCGTCGTAGGTCACACCCTTGATGCTTCCCTTGGTTTCCCGAACGATGTAAGTCTGGGTCTTTCCGGACATGGTCTGGTCGAAGGTAAGATCTGCCAGAACATTCATGGTGTCCGGTTCGCCGGATCCGCGCTGGTTCGGGTTGGTGATTTTCGCCGTCTGGCCGTCCTTCGGTCCGTAGGTGAATTCAAACTCTCCCGCCTTCATGGTACGACCGTTCAGCACCTTCTGAATGTTCAGGGCGCCGGTGGTTCCGTATACCAGGCTGGATTCGTATTTGTTCTTGAATACGGCTTTGTCCGTCCGATCCGATGCGGTGCCGTTGTTGTATTCCACCTTGGCTTTGAGTTTGCCCGGGTGATCCGCATCGTCGGTTACGGTCACGGTCACTTTGGCAGCGTGACGGTCATAGGTCATTCCGCCGGCCGGTGTTCCCGGTACCTTCTCGGTAATGTCAAAACGATATACGCCTTCTTTTCGGAAGGTGATATTGCCGAATCCAAAGACCTTTGCCTCACCGTTCTTCAGATTCTTTACCGAAGCGGTGTCTCCGTTTTCGGCGATGGAAATATCGTTCTTCTCAATCGCCTTCTGCGTCTCTGCGTCCGGTGTCAATTTGAAGTTAAACGCTTCGTCGGTCTTTCCGTCTCTTCCGGTGAGGGTCTTCTCGCCCGCCAGTGCCGTGTTTCCGGTAAGGGTTACGGCATCTGCTTTGTAGGAGTTCCGGAAAATCGGCACGGTCTGCAGTTCTTTTCCGTCTGCATCCAGATACTTGTAATCCGCAACTACCGTGTCCTGACCATCCACGTCATCGATGTACACGTTGATGCGCACCTTGTATTCCGCGTTGTCATAGGTCAATCCGTCTACGGTGTAGTGGTTGGATGCGGTCGCACCTTCCGGCAGGATTTCCTTCATCTTGTACTCGTAAGTGAGCGGTTTATCCTGCGTTGCACCCTTTGCATGCTCTGTCGTAAAGGTGATGTTTCCGAATTTCACGCCATTTCCGATATTCGACGCGTCCACGTGTCCGGATGCGCCATCCGGCAGCGGTGCCCCTTCGGTAACCGGTGTAAGTCGGAACTTATAGTCGCCGTCCTTCAAGGTCTTGCTTCCGGTGGAATCCGTAAATTCTTTTCCGGCACCCAGAGTAACGGTCTGTTCTTTTGCGTCATATACGTTCGCAAATGCCGCGGTTTTGTTGTCCACAGCAGTTGGGTTTGCCACTTCCGAGCCGTCATCCTTGCGGATTTTCTTCATGGTGGCATTTGCCTTCAGGCTTCCGTTCTCATCGGTCACCTTTACGGTAACGCGGTACGATGCGTTGGAGTAGGTTACACCCTGCTTCGCCGTATCGCCCGGATCCTTTTCCGTAATCTGGTACTCGTATGTTCCCGGCTTGGTGTATTCGATATCGCCAAAGGCTTTTTCGATTTCTGCCTTGGAGTTTACGTTCAGGCGGGAAACCTTCATGCCGTCCACAACAGCGGCATCCTTTGGCATCGGACATTCGTTATCCAGCGGGCTCAGAATGAACTGGAATTTCGCATCCTTCAGATAATCCATATCCCATGCGGATGCACCGGATGCGGTTTCGAAATTCTTCTTAATCTTCAGGGACTCGGAACCCTTCAGTGTGGTGGAGTCGGCCTGATAGATATTGGTGTAATCTACCACTGCGGCATCTTTGCCGGCAACGGTTCCCTTCGCATATACACCACCGTCGTTGTTCGTTCCGGTTTCGCTGCCTTCACCGGCATTCCGCTGTGCAGCGCTTCCGGTGAAATGCTCCGGTTTTGCTTCGGTTACGGTGTACCGGGTTCCGCCATCCACACCGTAAATCTTCAAGGTCTGATTATCCTTTAATTTAAAGGTATCTCCGGACTTGACAGTGAACTCGTCTCCCTCTTTGTCCGCGCCGGTATACTTCTGAGCGGTGTATTTTTCTTTTGTACCGCCGGTAAATGTCAATTTGTACTCGAATTCCTGATCCTTCAGGCTGTCCGGAACCTGATGGCCCTCTGCCGCCTGTACGGATTTCCGAATATCCAGCTCACCCGGAAGTTCCTTGACCAGCTTTCCGTTGTTGCCCAGATGGGTATATACGGTCTTTCCGGCGTAGTTGTTCTCCCATACCGGCTTGATTACCCGATTGGATGTCTGGGACTTATTGGCGCCGTCCGCCTTATTTTCGGTAAAATAAGTCAGACTGGTGGTTCTCGGTGTTCCGGCCGGAATGTAGTATTCACCCGTCTTGGTGTTTTTCTTCGCATAGCCTTCCAGGAGAAGATTGCTGTTGCCCGGAACCTTTACGGCATAGGTCTTCTTCACTGCATTTCCGGAAGCGTCTCTATCATAATACTGACGCTGGTAGTAGTACGTGGTATCGCCACTGGTATCGATGGAATCCTTTTCCGGATGGGTACATGCTTCATCCGTGTACAGCACCTTGTCTTCCTGGAAATAGTAGAAGTCGTTGGTGGATGCCGGCGTGAAGTTGGCATATGCGCCGATGCCTTCCGAATCCCGATTGGAAGACTTCTTGTCGTACTTGTTGGCATAGAACGCCACCTGACCGTCTTCGTTGGAATTTTCGGCAATATAAGCCTCCATCGCTTCATCCGGTCTCTCCAGCTTCTTCTCTGCCGCTGCCTTCAGGCTCACGTCATAGAAGAGTCGACATGGATAAGTGTCGTCGATGGTCATCTTATTGTCTTTAGAAATTTCATAGTATCTCAGCGGGATCAGGTTGGCCGGAATCTTTACGGTCACCTTATCTCCCGTCGCCAGTGCGGTCGCCGCATCGGCTTTCTCTACGGTAATCTTGATGTCTCTCAGATTTCCCGTCGGATATACGTGATTCGTGTCCGGAATCTCCTTCTCAAAGGTGTAGGTTACCTTGGTGGTGTTTCCTTCCTTGGTCACATCCTTCTTTGTGTAGTGGTACTGGTTCTCTGCGTACAGCAGGGTATTCATATCATCTACCTGCATGTAGTCTCCCAGCTGGTCCACCAGAGTGATGTATCCGCTCTGATTCGGGTTCGAGCCGGAATCCACTTCCGTCGGAGACTGGGCCGTCGCGATGATTTCTTCCTGAATTTCATTGAAGATGTTATTCAGCTCCGAAGCCTGGGTTGCGGCCTTGTAGAAGGCGGTCGGCTTTCCGTCCGAATCGGTGGCACGAGTACCCAGATTGTCGTACGCGGTCGCGTCCGGATAGTTGCTGGACATGCCGTGCATGTAGGTATTGAACATCTCCTTATCGGTCCAGCCAAAAAGGCCGGAACCTCCGGTGGTGATGCTGGCATCCGCATTCTTGAACACACCGATGGAATACATTTTGGCGTCAGCCTTGATTTCCTTCGCCGTCTGAATTGCCGTATTGGCTACGCTTTCGTCAAAACCAGTCTTGTGATTCGGCTCACCATCGGTAAAGAAGATGACGATGCGCTTCACGTTCTTGCGGTTCGGATTGGTGGCCTCGTCGCTCTTGCTTTGGTTCACCTGCTTCTTGGCCTGATCCATGGCATAATCCGCCGCGGTGGCACCTGCCGGTCTCAGCGCATTGACCTTGTCCTTCAGCTCCGCCTTGTTGTCGTTGGTGCAGGCTTCGTAGTTGCTTACAACCTGAGTGTAGTTGTAAGTATAGCCACCCGATCGGTAGGTATCATCTCCCACCTTATCGTTCTTATTCCCGGAGAACTTTACCAGCGAAATCCGGCTGCGCAGGTTCGCGTTGGACCGCTCGCTGTTGGTCCTTGCCGTCTCGTCAATAAAAGAATTCACCGCCGTCTTCAGGGTGTTCATTTTATTGTTGTCATCCATACTTCCGGATACGTCCAGCACCATTACGATGTCCAGCGGAACGGTGGACTGTCCCATGATCTTCGCGGCGGAAGACAGCGCGGACAGACCTACCAGGAAGTCGGAATCTCCGTTCTTCTCCACGGTCTTCGTGCCGGAGTTATCCAGCTTCCCCATCACAATGTTGCCGGCAGATACGGACTTGTCCGTCCAAATCCTCCCGATATTCTTTGTGGTGTCATCAATTGCAATAGAATCGTGCCAATGACCGATGGTCACATCATCTGCCACGGCACCGGTTGCCGCGGACACTGTTGTTCCGGACATTCCGAACAGGATGGTCACGGACATCAAAAGCGTCACGATCCAGGCAACTCTTTTTCGCTTACGAAAATAGCCTATCATTTTTCCCCCTTCCTCATTCTCCCCTGCAACCCCCAGGGAAGGATGATGTCCGGCCGGCGTTCCGTGATATTGCGTACTTGCCGACCATTCATGCATTACATCTCCATGATTATTTATTTTATCATAACGGTACGGATGGAAAGGGTACTCGAAAGAGTACTTTTTTGCTTATTAAACCACAGATATATTATACATAACCACTTATTTATGCTCATTTCGGATACCTCCGGATTGGATGCGGTCCCCGCCGGCAGCCACCGCAAACAGTTGATATGTTCCCCGTTGAAAGATATAATATTTTATCGGGATGCCCGCCGGAACTCAGCTCCGCTTAAGGTATTCCGGGTATGATACGGAAAGGGATATAATATGGAAGACAAACGACGATGCCCCGGAGCCGCTTGGGTGCTGAGCCTCCTGTTCAGCCTGACGATGATGCTGTGCCTGCTGCTCACCGCTGCGGAGATTCTGCTCTATCACACTCCGGGATGGTTCGAGAAAGAATACGACAAATACATGGTGCTGGAGGATGTGCGAGGCGAGATGTCCATGGAATCCGCACTGCAGGTAACGGAAGAGATGATGGACTACCTCAAAGGGGACCGAAAAAATCTCACCGTGATGACCACCATCGACGGCAAGCGACAGGAATTCTTCTCCGATCGAGAAAAGGCTCACCTGAAGGATTGCCGGGCACTTTTTCTGGGCGGATTCCGTCTTCGAAATATCACGGCCCTCCTCAGCATGGGAATTCTCGGGGTGCTTTGGTTCGACCGAAAGAAGCATCCGCACCGGCTCCCGGACTTCATCGTACGGGTCCCAAAAATAACCGGCGTTCTGCTGGCGATTACCGGCCTTACCGCACTGATCGTTTCCGGAAGTTTCGACCGGTACTTCGTGATATTTCATCATTTGTTCTTTGATAACGACCTGTGGATTCTGGATCCGGCGGAAGATAATCTCATCAACTTGCTGCCGGAGGGTTTCTTCTCCGACACGGCGCTTCGAATCGGAGAGATATTTCTTCTGATGGAACTGGCGATGTGTGCAATCTTTGTTTGGATTGGCCGGAAACGGGTGACATATAAGTAGAAGATATTTTTAGCGAAAATGTTTTTAGCGGAAAGGAAAAAGCTTATGCGACTACTTCTTGCGGAAGACGAAAAATCTCTCTCCCGGGCGCTGACCCGGATTCTGGAGAGCAGCCATTACTCGGTGGATGCGGCATACAACGGAGAGGAAGCGTTGGATTTTCTGGACGTGAGCAGTTACGACGCCGTCATTCTGGATCTGATGATGCCGAAGGTGGACGGCCTGACGGTGCTGCGCACGCTGCGGGAGCGGAACGACCTGACGCCGGTGCTGATTCTCACCGCTCGCTCCGAGGTGGACGACAAGGTGCTGGGGCTGGACAGCGGCGCCAACGATTATCTGACGAAACCCTTCGAGCCGAAGGAGCTGCTGGCGCGGATTCGGGCCATTACCCGAGTTCAGACCAAGAATCCAAGCTCCGTGCTGCAGCTGGGGAACGTGACTCTGGACCGGACCAATTACGAGCTGGCCTGCGGGGAGAATTCCATTCGGCTGGCCAACAAGGAATTTCAGCTGATGGAGCTCCTTATGAGCAATCCGGGGCAGGTGCTGTCCACGGAGCAGATTTTCGAGCGGATTTGGGGACTGGACAGCGATGCGGAGACCAGCATTATCTGGGTGTACATTTCCTATCTTCGCCGGAAGTTCAAGACTTTGGGGGCGAACGTGCTGATTAAGGCCACCCGAAACGTGGGGTATTCCCTGGTGGTGGAGGACGAGGACTAATATGGTAAAAAAATTACGGCACCGATTCATCGCAGTGACCATCCTATCGGTATTCTCCACCATCGCACTGCTGACGATTATCATCAACGGCATCAGCTACCGAAACGTGGTAGACCGCGCGGACTGGACCCTTTCGATTCTGTCGGCCAATCACGGGACGTTTCCGGAAAGCCTGCTAATAAAAGGAAGACGCGATTCCGTGGAGGTTTCCGGCAGCGGCGATGTGGAAGAAAAATCCACCATCATCGTTCAGAAGAAGCGCCGCTTTTCTAAATTAAATCCGAAGGATGACACCAGCGACCGCAGCTATATTTTCCGAATTCAGCTGGACAATAAGGCCCGCACTTCCGCGCAGCCATTTGAAACCCGGTATTTTTCGGTGCTGACCGATTCCGCCGGAACCCTGCGGGAAGTGGATTCCTCCCAGCTGCTGGCGGTAAATAAGGATGCACTGGAATCCATTCAGCGAAAGGCGGAACGGAAGCTTTCGAAGGACGGAAAATGTACTTTTATTGAAGACTTCCGCTGCACTCGAGTGACGGAAAAGAGCGGAATCCGCTACATCTACCTGGATTGCTCCCGTTCCCTGGACAATTTCCGGGCCTTCCGAAACGTCAGCATTCTGGTGTGCCTCATCGGCGTCACCATCATTTCCGCACTGATCACCTTTTTCTCCGGAAAAATTCTCCGGCCGGTGGCGGAAAGCTACGAAAAACAGCAGCGGTTCATCACCGATGCGGGACATGAAATCCGCACGCCGCTGACCATCATCAACGCAGACGTGTCCGTTCTGGAGATGGAACAGCCGGACGATGCGCCCAACGAATGGTTGGAGGATATCCGCCAGCAGACCCTGCGCCTGTCCACCCTCACCGAAGAGCTGGTGTACCTGACCCGCATGGAGGAGGTGCAGAAAACCTCCGTCAACATGAAGCGGCTGAATTTCTCGAAAATCGTTGGCGACGTGGCCCATTCTTTCGAATCCCGGGCCCTTGTTTCCGAGAAAAAATACAACTACGATGTGGCGGACGATCTGTCCCTGCGAGGCGACGAAAGTGCCCTCCGCAAGCTGGTGAGCATCCTCTTGGACAACGCGTTCAAATATTCTTCGGATTCCGGAGATATCCGGCTCAACTTCTACCGTCAGGGTAAAAACATTTTCCTCACGGTGAGCAATTCCGTGGATGAGATTCAGAAGAAATCCATCCCGCACTTTTTCGACCGATTCTACCGGGCCGACAGCTCCCGGAACAGTGAAACCGGCGGGCACGGCATCGGACTTTCCATTGCCCGGGCGGTGGTCCGAGCCCACGGCGGCAAAATTGCCGCCTACACACCGGACGGGAAGTCCCTCCGGATCACTGCCACATTTCCGGTGTAGAAAGCAGTATAGGAAAGCCCCGGCGCTGCTCGCATTGCGAGCGGGGCCGGGG
>OLPC01003448.1_pt1 | contig 10411 bp, 7 predicted proteins | sample 1672341 | NCBI WGS metagenome assembly OLPC01 (sample SAMEA3136673, study PRJEB25190) | human gut metagenome | reverse complement strand
AAAATGTCCTGACAGTCATCAGGAATGCCGGTATCAATATCCCCACACTGTGCTACCATTCAGAGCTTTCCACATTTGGAGCCTGTCGTCTCTGCACAGTTGAGGATGACAGAGGCAGGACTTTTGCATCCTGTTCCGAGCAGCCGAGAGATGGAATGGTGATCTATACCAACTCCGGCCGTATCAAGAAATATCGTAAACTGATCGTAGAGCTTCTGCTTGCAGCACATTGCCGTGACTGTACAACCTGTGTAAAGAGCGGTGAATGTATTCTTCAGGAGCTGGCACACCGCCTTGGTGTACGTAACATCCGTTTTGAAAATACGAGAGAGCAGCATGAGATCGATGAAAGCTCACCGTCCATTATCCGTGATCCGAATAAATGTATCCTCTGCGGTAACTGTGTACGTGCCTGTGAGGAGCTTCAGGGAATCGGAGCTCTTGGTTTTGCGTTCCGTGGAACTGAGGCTATGGTCATGCCTGCATTTAACAAGAAGATCACAGAAACACAGTGTGTAAACTGTGGACAGTGTCGTGTTTACTGCCCGACAGGAGCTATTTCCATCCGTACACATATGGACGAGGTATGGGATGCTCTGGCTGATAAGGATACCCGTGTGGTTGCACAGATCGCGCCGGCAGTCCGTGTTGCAGTTGGTGATCATTATGGCCTTGCCAAAGGCAGAAGTGTAATGGGCAAGATCGTAAATGCTCTTCATAAGATGGGCTTTGATGAAGTCTATGATACAACCTTCAGTGCTGACCTTACCATTATGGAAGAGACCAAGGAGTTCTTAAACAGAGTGGAAAAAGGCGAGAACCTTCCACTCCTGACTTCCTGCTGTCCGGCATGGGTGAAATTTATCACCGATCAGTATAAGGAATACGTTCCAAATATCTCCACCTGCCGTTCCCCACAGGGAATGATGTCTGCAGTTATCAAGGAATACTTCCGTGATCCGGAGCATGCAGCAGGCAAGAAAACAGTTATGGTTTCCATTATGCCATGTACAGCCAAGAAGGCAGAGGCGATCCGGCCAAATAGCTTTACAGAAGGCGAGCAGGATACCGATATCGTTATCACAACCACAGAGCTTCTCCGCATGATCGACAACTTTGGTCTTGATTTTGCAACACTGGATCCGGAAGCATGTGATATGCCATTTGGATTTGGTTCCGGCGGTGGTGTTATCTTTGGTGTTACCGGTGGTGTTACCGAGGCCGTTCTTCGAAGACTGAGTCCGGATCACAGCAAGGAAGCCATGCATGAGATCGCAGAGTGCGGTGTCCGTGGTGAAGAGGGAATCAAGGAATTTACCGTTCCGTATAAGGGCATGGATATCAATGTATGCGTAGCCAGCGGCCTTGCAAATGCAAGAACCGTTATGGAACGTGTAAAGAATGGCGAAGCAAACTATCACCTGATCGAGGTTATGGCATGCCGCCGTGGATGTATCATGGGTGGCGGTCAGCCGACCAGAGCAGGTGACAGAACCAAGTATGCGAGAGCAAAAGGTCTGTACAATGCAGATAATACTATGATCATCAAAAAGTCCGATGAGAACCCGCTTGTACAGGAACTGTATGCCGGATTGCTCAAAGGCAAGGAGCATGAACTGCTTCATAATGAGTTTTATTGATTTGTAATTTGAGGGTATGATGAGAGTAATGTGATATAACACCAAGGTGAGGGGCATATCACTGAGGTGTAGTGGAAAGAGCTGACACGGGATCTGTCCCTGTAACCGGCTTGCGTTTCTCGAAATTCTTTCGTTCGCCTATTGATAACTGCTTTTGCAAACTCGCACTGAAGCGCTCAGACAGTGCAACGCAGTTATCGCTGGAACGAAAAAATTTCGGAAGCTGCACCAGGTTACAGGAGACAGATCCCGGTCAGCTTTTTCTAGTTCCTCATGTTTTATGATTGTCATCACGGCGGTTATATCACATGCTCTCATAGATACCTTCAAGTTCAAATGAATCAAGCATTATGACTCCGGTTCATTAGAACTCCCGGTAGGGGCGTTCCGCCCCGGCCCTGAGCCAACTTCGCATCCAGGCAAATTTTTGACGGGTGCGATGAAATTAAATTGTGTGGAGGGGATACCAATTCACAGAAAGAAAGGCAGATGGTCCGGGGACTCAGCGAGGCTTCCCAGTGAACGACTGTGCCAGCGATGAGTGATTTTGTTCTGTTTGAGCGTTAGCGAGTTAACAAAATCACTCATCCATAGGCGCACGGGAGGACACAGGAAACGAAGCGTGTCCCCGGACCGCCTGCCTTTCTTTTGCGAGCTTATATATCCCCTCCCCGCAAATTCCTTCATCCACTCTTGCACAAAAATTCCCGATACGATACAATAAAACAAAAAACACGAAGGAGTGCAACCGACATGCGTGAAATAAAAGCATCCATGATTACGGACACCATCGAGAGACTTTGCATCGAAGCCAATCAGGTGCTTCCGGATGATATCAAAAAATCCATCCAGGCCTGTCGTTCCTGTGAGGACGGACAGATTGCCTGTGGCATCCTTGACAACATTATCGAAAATTACGAAATTGCCGAAAACGAACAGGTTCCGATCTGCCAGGATACCGGAATGGCCTGCGTTTTCCTTGAAATCGGACAGGACGTACATATAACAGGCGGAGACCTGAGCGAGGCAGTAGACGAAGGCGTACGCCGCGGCTACACCAACGGTTATCTGCGTAAATCCGTTGTCAAAGATCCGGTTCGCAGAGGAAACACCGGCGATAATACACCGGCAATGCTTTATACAGAAATCGTTCCGGGCGAAAACATCAAAATCACCGTTGGTCCGAAAGGTTTCGGAAGTGAAAACATGAGCGCGATCCGTATGTTTAAGCCATCCGCGGGAATCGAAGGAATCAAAGATTTTATCCTCGAAACAGTAGAGACAGCAGGCCCGAATCCATGTCCGCCGATGGTTGTCGGAGTAGGAATTGGCGGTACTTTTGACAAGGCGGCTCTTCTTGCAAAAAAAGCTCTGATGCGTCCGGTAGATTCCGAAAACGAAGATCCATATTATGCAGACCTTGAGAAAGAAATGCTGGAAAAAATCAACCAGCTTGGCATCGGACCGCAGGGATTCGGCGGTAAAACAACTGCACTCGGACTGAATGTCGAGACCATGCCGACTCACATTGCCGGCATGCCATGTGCGATCAACATCAGCTGCCATGTGACAAGACACAAAACGGAGGTGATCTGAGAATGGAACGACATATTACACTTCCCCTGACAGAAGAACTTGCAAAAAGCCTTCATGCCGGTGATACCGTTTACCTTACCGGAACCATTTACACCTCCCGTGATGCCGGACACAAGAGAATGTGCGAGGCACTTGACAGAGGAGAAAAACTTCCTTTTGATCCGAAAGATGCAACGATTTATTATGTAGGACCGACTCCGGCCAAACCGGGGCAGGTTATCGGTTCAGCAGGACCGACTACAAGTGGACGAATGGATGCCTATGCACCGACCATGATGTCCGTGGGTGCACGAGGTATGATCGGAAAAGGTGCCCGCCTTCCGGAAGTCATAGAAGCAATGAAAAAATATAATGGTGTTTATTTCGGCGCGATCGGCGGAGCAGGCGCACTTCTTGCAAAATGCATCAAAAAAGCAGAACTGGTGGCTTATGAAGATCTCCAGTCAGAGGCGCTTCGCCGTCTTTATGTAGAAGAAATGCCACTGGTAGTTATCATTGACTGCGAAGGAAATAATCTTTACGAACAGGGAAGAGCATCATACCTGAAAGAACATGGTACAAAAGAAGCATAAATCTTATGCAAAACATGAATTAGTTGTGCAGATTTATTCTATAAGGAAACAGACAAAATCATAACAGAAGCCCCTTATGCATATATATGTAACAATACATGGGATTGTGTGAGTATATGCAAGGGGGCTTTTTTATGGAAAAATTTCAGGTTTACCGGGATATTCAGGCAAGAACCGGCGGCGATATATACATAGGCGTTGTAGGACCCGTCCGCACCGGAAAATCCACATTTATCCGCAGATTCATGGAGCTGGTTGCACTGCCGGAGATGGAACCGGCAAAACAGGCAGAGGTACGTGACCAGCTTCCACTAAGTGGATCCGGAAAACTGATCACGACAGTTGAACCGAAATTCATACCGAAAGAGGCGGTAGAAGTGCCTCTCGGAGATGAGCAGAAAGTCCGCATCCGTCTGATTGACTGCGTTGGATTTCTGGTAAAAGATGCCAGCGGACACATCGAAGAAGGAAAAGAACGAATGGTAAAGACCCCGTGGTTTGAAAAAGCAATTCCATTCCATGAGGCGGCTGAAACCGGAACACGCAAAGTTATCGAGGAGCATGCCACGATCGGCCTTGTGATTACGACGGATGGCAGCTTCGGGGAACTGCCAAGGGAAAACTTTGTCGAAGCAGAGGCGGCGACCATCAGTCAGTTAAAAAAACAACGTAAGCCATTTCTGCTTCTTGTGAATTCTCAGGCACCGTACAAGGAAGAAACACAGGAACTTGTCCACTCCCTTCAGAAAAAATATGGTGTCATTACCATGGCAGCAAACTGTGAACAGCTTCGCAAAGAAGATGTCACCAAAATTCTTTCGAATGTGCTGTATGAATTTCCGGTGACAGAGATTCAGTTTTTTGTTCCGAAATGGGTGGAGATGCTTCCGTCAGATCACGAGCTGAAAGCACAGATTCTGGACTGCATTCGCACGAAGATGAAGGAATTTCATCATATCAAAGACATTACCAGAGAATCAGTCACTCTCGGAATTCCGTGTGTGCAGGAAACCATGCTTGAGGAAGTCAGCCTGTCGAGTGGGTGTGTCCGTGTCCGGGTGCAGGTCAAAGATGAATATTATTACAAAATACTCAGTGAAATGAGCGGAATTCAGATGGAGAGCGAATATGATCTGATCCACACGATGAAAGAACTTGCGGCCATGAAAAAACAGTACGTAAAAGTGCAGTCGGCACTGGAATCGGTTCGTGATACCGGCTATGGCGTCGTTGTTCCGGAACTTGATGAAATCCAGATTGAGGATCCGTCCGTGATCCGGCAGGGAAGCAAATTCGGAGTAAAAATTAAGTCAAAAAGTCCATCTGTCCATATGATCAAAGCAGAAATCGAGACGGAGATCGCGCCGATCGTAGGCACGGAGCAGCAGGCAAAAGATCTGATCCAGTACATTGGCGAGAGTGGACAAAGAGGCGAAAGCATCTGGGAGACCAATATTTTCGGCAAATCCATCGAGCAGCTTGTGCAGGATGGCATCCGCAGTAAAATTGCCTCGATAGGTGAAGAAAGCCAGTCAAAATTGCAGGATACCATGCAGAAAATTGTCAATGACAGCAAAGGCGGCATGGTCTGTATTATCATCTGAATATTATAAAAAATATAGATATTCTCCATAGTTTATGAAAACACATGATATCATATGAGTAATATGATGCCATGTGTTTTTGCTTACTAAAAAGGCTGGAATGTCGAAAAATGTCGAGAAGATTAAGTGGTTTTAGATATGAAAAATGTATATAATTATAAATTAAAAGATACTGTTTCAGAAAGGAAACATATGAAAAAGGATAACAGAAAATTACAGGATTACAGAGAAAAATATATACAATCAATTTGTGAACAAGTTGAAGTAGATAAAAATAAGGGGAAAGAAATTTATAAGTATCTGGAAGATGAACTTATTATAAAGATGGAAGCACCCGATGTATATGAGACAAGCGTGGAACGCCTGTTTGAGAAAAAGTATATGACTCGAAATGAGTTGGGATTGGTGAGTGTCAAACCTGGAAACATATATTTTAATTTGCAATTTGATGTGGCTAAGACAATACAGGCTTTATGCACGATTATTGGAACCGGTTATGGAATTACGGAGAAAATGCCGGTGGTGCTGCTTACAGGACTGATAAATGGGGTTATTGTAACAGGACAGACTTTACAGGTTCAAATTACAGAAAATGGGACAGCAATTATAATGGCACTTCAAAGCGAAATATTATTTCAGAACTTCATGCTGAGCGAAACTATATGTTATGAAAGGGCAAATGAAATTTTGCGAAATCATAATTATCCTGAAATGAATGAAATTAAATTTCAGGATGAATTAACAAAACTGGAGTATATAAATTGTATAAGGATTGATAATGACAATATTTATCTAAAAGAAAGTATTTGCAATCACTTTTGAGGAGATGTACAGATATGTCAAATAATAAGGCTGATGTAAATAACTTAGGCAGAAATATAGTGCTATACAATTTGGATGAAAATAATATAAATGATTTCTACCAACAAAATTCATGGATTGATCGGAAGAGTTTTACACGGATATGCCATTTGTATGAGTTTCCGGAGAAAACAATTACGGTTGTAATTCAAAATTATTATATTGATGCTGCCTATAGAGATGTTTATTATCATTATTGGGCTAAATTTCATTTTAATTGGCCACGTCATTGTAAAAGGCTTGCGATATTTCAAAATAGTCATAGTTCAGATGAATTTTGGGATAATAAAAAGGAGAGTGAGAGAGAGCTTCAAAAAGATTTTTTGGGAACGGTTGTTATTCGCCCATCCTACACACATAATGAGACGGGGCATACATATGGCCGGACACTTTTGAATCCTTATAAAATGGTTACAAAAGAACCAAATACAAACGAGAAAATACATCCTTTTCGATACATGATTACAGCTCAATATCGAATGCATTTACTGGGGAAGACTTTTACTACGCATGCGTTCGTTTTCTGTAGTCAGGATGGGGTTGCAATGAAATGTGCCGAAACAGCTATCTATTGTCTGGGGGATTTTGAGTCTGCGTCTTCTCCATTGTATGCAAGAGTATTACCGAGCGATATTCAGGAAAAATTGAGTCATCGCATTTCGGAGAGGATACTTCCGTCTCATGGTTTATATTGCAACGATATATCCTATATATTAAAAGAATTTGGATACTCACCAATGATATATGCTGGTGCAGAGGATTATCAGCGAACGTTGGAGGACTCTTTTGAAAGTAGCATAGATGCTGAAAAAAATGAAGTTATATCACACTGGGATAATATACACGAAACAAATTTTAAAAACTGGTTTCATTATTATGTAGAATCAGCGATTCCGATACTTGCAGTCACGGCTGTTCGCCCTGATGCGAAAAAACATGCAACTTTAGTTATTGGGCATGGTTTAAAACAAAAGAAAATCACAGAATGCAAACAGTTTAAACTGGGGGATTATCCATGCATTGATACATCACAACTATATAATACGTATATTATAAATGATGATAATCAGATTCCATATGTAGAAGAAGCAATGGATCATTTTACTATAGATAAAAATTATAAGTTAGAAGCATATATTGTACCATTGGAAAAACATGTTTTTTTAGAAGCAGCTGCAGCAGTAACGATTTGTGATACGTTTATTGAAAATCAAAAGGATCGTTTGAAAAAAGCAATTGAAGTTTTTAAAAATCTGTGCTATTCTAAGCTCAGTGAAGTCTCTGATAAAGAGAAAATGGAGGATTTAAAATATCTGATAGAAAGTATTTCTGTGTCGTCTGAGAATCCATTAACAGTTAGATACTATTTGGCAAACAGTGCCGAATATAAACAATTTCGTATAAAAAATGGAATAGACATTGACGAGCAAATATTTTATGCAGATGTGCTTATGCCTAAGTCAGTATGGGTGGCGGAGATATCTACATTTCGTTGTTATCAGGAAGGGTATGTTATTGGGGAAGTTGTATTAGATGCGACTGCTTCAAGCAGATCAAAAGTAGACAGTGTTATTTTGTTAAGAATTTCGGGAAATGGAGTATACAGGTTGCCGCAAGAAACATATACTGATTTAGAGAAAAAGCTTGCAGAAAAAGAAGAAAATATTATGCTTCCCAGCATGTTTATTATGTATAGTAATTTTCAATATTGTAAAGAAAAGGAGTGAATAATTATTTTGAAAATCAATAAATCGTTGCTTGTTACAATGAAACCAGGAGTTCACATAGATGCAAAGGGATTAATTGGACATTCAGCTGAAATGAATAAAAGAATCGGAAAAAATATAGCAGCAAATGAGCAAAAGATTGAGCTTGGGATGAGAAAAGCTCAGCGAATTCAGATGTAAGGGGAATCACAATAAAGTGATTCCTCTTTTGCATTGTGTTAAATCCTTAATAAGTTATTGAATCTAAATACATTTTCCTCATCCATCAACTCTTCAAATTTATTCAGATTCAGATCAGAGTGTTCCAACTCGCGTGAGAAGCGATAACAGATGGAAACCATCTCATCAAAAGAAAAACTTCCGCCATTTTTCAGATAAGTTCCGACTGCCAGATCATGGATCATAAAAGTACATACAATCGCCATTTTTACTTTGGCGAAGATATGCCCGTCGTATACAGCACCGCAGAAATATGTGTAAATCCAGTAGAGCAGGAGCTGTTCTTCCTGAATTTTCCAGTCGGGGTATGCTGTGATAAAGGATTTGTAAATATCAGGTTCCTCAGCAAAATCACCGTCATAAAGCGGCACCAGCGTTTCCTCCAGATATTCATGCCAGCCCGGACGAAGGACTTCCATCTGCGGAATTACTGTCTGCCAGATCTGCTTCCTTAATTCCAATGAGGCAGAATCACAATTCCGGAAATTTGAATCAGATGCCATAATATCAGCATCTTTGTTTGTAGTAACACCTTTACCTGCAGTCCGGCTCCGCACTTTAGCCTGAAATTCTGCAGTAAATCCGGACTTTTCATGTCGTGCGCGGATATCCTCCCACTGGAACAGCTCATTTTTATCCAACGCCAGTTGGAAATCATGCGCGCATGCCAGTAATTTCTGACGGCGCAGCTTCATTGGGACATTTCGATTTTGAATAATAGAAAAAAGATAATCTCTCGTATCCATCAGTGCTGTAAAAAGAAAATAATCAAAATCTTCATAAGTTTCTTCCTTTGAAGGAACTTCCCGTGTCACAAAAGAAATCTTATTCTTGTGAGAAAGAAAAATCCGCGCAGCTTCCGGGCAGGAAAGAGAAAGCGAGTATTCGCGGAGTCCTTCAAACTCCTCGATATGGCGTGGATATTTACGACAGGTGTCACAGAGCATATCTGGTCCGGCTTCGCTGTAAATATCACAGAGATTTTCTTCATTCAGAAATGCACAGCGGCGATCATACTGACGGAAAGCCTGTTCCGACCAGTCGATATCATTGTGCAGCCGATTGCGAAAAGTCCCTTTGAATTTTTTGTACTTTTTCAGACTTTTTTCGTCAATCATAATCTGCCAGCCGGCACAGCATGTGTCAGGACAGGCTCCTGCAATACAGGAAAATTCTTTATAAAAATCAGGGCGTGTGATCTGCATAGGATAGTCCTTTCTCTGAAAATATAATTCTGCAAAAATAATCATACTTTTCTATCATCATATTTCTATTATAAAATAATACAATCATACTTCCCCTTGCTGTATATGTCAAATTGGGATATACTGTCAACAACTGAAGTGAAACCAAAAAGGAGACAGACTATGGAAAATTTTATCAATCAGTCACCATTTGTACTGGTACTGGTATTTCTTGTAATAGGATTTGTATTTCTGATAAAAGGAGCGGATTTCTTTGTAGAAGGCAGTTCCAGTATTGCACGTAAACTAAAAGTTCCGTCCATTATCATCGGACTTACAATCGTAGCAATGGGAACATCCCTGCCGGAAACAGCAGTCAGCGTGACCGCATCTCTGGCACATAATAATGAACTTGCCGTCAGCAACGTAGTCGGCTCAAATATTTTTAATCTGATGTTTGTTGTCGGAGTCTGTGCCGTTATCACGCCGATTATGGTACAGCGCGAGACCATCACAAGAGACATTCCGCTTTCCATCATCTGTGCTCTGCTTTTGCTTGGACTTGGCTGTCTGGCAATCGGGGACAAACACAAGATGATCCTTGGGCATCTTGATGGAATTATCTTCCTTGTACTGTTTACAGCCTACATTGTCGTGATGATACGTACTGCAATGAAAGCCAGGGCAGAGGGAAAAAAGACAGAAATCGAGAGTATTGAAGAAGCAGAAGAAAGCACACAGAAACTTCTTTCTTATCCAAAGAGTATTCTTTGTATCGTAGGCGGTGCAGCGGCAATTGCTTTTGGCGGGGACCTGACAGTAGATGCAGCCAGCCGAATCGCAATCGACCTTGGCATGAGCCAGACACTGGTAGGACTTACGATCGTTTCCATCGGAACTTCACTTCCGGAGCTTGTTACTTCTCTTGTAGCTGCACGGAAAAATGAAATCGACATGGCAGTCGGAAATGCGGTCGGATCTAATATTTTTAATATCTTGCTTGTATTA
>OLPC01003447.1_pt1 | contig 10413 bp, 7 predicted proteins | sample 1672341 | NCBI WGS metagenome assembly OLPC01 (sample SAMEA3136673, study PRJEB25190) | human gut metagenome | reverse complement strand
ATATTGGACTTCACATACAGAAAGAGAACATACAGAGTGTTGTGTGTTCTTTTTTCTTGTTCTGAAGCAGGAAAAGATAAGGCAGCGTTACTTTGATGTGGATTGACATTGTAAATAAGAGAAGTTATAATTTCTTGTATATGAATATGCTCTTGCATATACTACTATCGCCCTACATCATTTACATCATATTTTACATCATTTGCCCGCAAAGTGACTCAAAGTAGAGCAAAAATATGAAGTATGGAGAATTTAATAGTATTAACACCAGCTTGGTCGAGTATGAAAGAACCACAAAAAAGCTCCCGACAATGAAAACAGTGGGCGCAAGCGAGAATAAAAAAGGTCAAGAATCTGCAACAGCAGGAGATGACAATAATGGATTTTTTACAGCAAACGAAAAGATTGATTTCTCTAATGCAAAGATTGAACCAATCTTTGAGGAAATGGTAGATTTCGAAACATTTGCAAAATCTGATTTCCGTGCAGTGAAGATCCTGGATTGCGAAGCAGTACCGAAGTCTAAGAAGCTTCTGAAGTTTACACTGGACGACGGAGTACGCAAGGATCGTGTGATCTTAAGTGGTATTCATGAGTATTATGAGCCGGAAGAACTGGTTGGTAAGACAGCAATCGCTATTGTGAACCTGCCACCGAGAAAGATGATGGGAATCGCTTCCGAAGGTATGCTGATTTCAGCGGTAAACAACCTTAAGAATTCAGAGGATGAAGAACTTCATCTCCTGATGGTTGATAACCACATCCCGGCTGGTGCAAAGTTATATTAGAATAAAAAAGATCAAGATGCTTTAGGGCGAAAAAGTGTTTACTACAACGCTTACTACAACAAATTCGTAATTTGAGATGAAGAAATATGGGCTCAAGTGACGGATTGCTCTAAAGAGTATTGGGAAAAGGATATAAAACAGGAATCTTTCCTTCAGAAATAACTGAGGAGAGGTTCCTGTTTTATTTGTAGTTTCCAAATAAAAAAGAAGAACTTGTGATATGGTAAAAAAATTATGTGAATTTGGAGCGCTCTATGATAAAGCATAGAGCGCAGGATAAAATGAGAGGGGATTAAGTGTAATGGAGAAATTAAAACTAGATTTTTATTACGGGAGAGAAGCAGAGCAGTTTACATTTTACAGACTTCCGAAAGCTCTTATCACAGATGCACGTTTTAAAGGAATAACGAATAATGCAAAGCTTCTTTATGGGTTAATGCTTGATAGAATGTCTCTTTCAAAAAAAAGAGGATGGCTTGATGAAGCAAATAAGGTTTTTATTAAGTATTCCCTTAACAATATTGAAGAAGATTTAAATGTTAGTCGAAAGACGGCAAGCTCTCTTTTGAAAGAGCTGGAAGAAATTGGTCTTATTTATATGATTCAGCAGCCAGGAGTAGCAAATATTATTTATGTAAAGAACTTTGTATCAAAGAGAGAACAGGATTTTTGCGATCAGAGCAATCCTGTGGTTAAGTACAAAAAAGAAACTAAACCAGTGGAAAAAGTACACCAGTGTAAAAATTCTACTGGTGAAAAAACTACACCAGTAGAAAAAAGTAACCAGTGTAGTTTTGAACCGGGGAGTAGTGAAAAAAATACACTGGTACCAGTGGAAAAATTACACCCGAGTAATATAGAAATAGATAATAATATAAATAATAATAATTCAATCAATCAATCATATCAGTCAATAGATAAGATTGATGTGATGGATGCAACAGCAGTATATATGGAGTTAATCAGAGAAAATATTGATTATGATATTATGATGCTAGATTATGAATGGAAGCATCGTGACATGTATGAAGAATTGTATCAGATCATCTGCGATGTAGTCTGTGTACCTAGACAAGAGGTCCGTATTGCTGGAGAAGATTATCCGTATAGCTTAGTGAAAAGTAAGTTCCTCAAATTGAAAAAATCACATTTGGAATATGTGATCGGATGCATGGAAAGAAACAAAACAAAGATTGTGAATATTAAGGCATATTTGATCACGGCGCTATACAACGCACCGAATACAATTAGCCACTATTATTCCGCTGAAGTTAATCATGATATGTGTGGCGTACGACTAGGAAATTGTACAGGAAATCAATGAGCGAATTGTTGAGATTTTGATATCCGACTATTACAATTAAATATGATATATTTTGAGATCTGATACTTAATTCAAAAACAGATAGCGGAATAATAAGATGCTGTAATAGAATGAAGAAAAGTGGATATGCAAGAAAGCGAATAATTTAAAAATGAAATCCAAAGGAGTGATGACTATGGAGAATAAATTGGAAAAAATCGATCAAAATAGTTTTATGGATAATTTTGTTAAAACCGACGACATCTTAAAAGATATGTGTGGAATTATTGAGTCCTCACAAAAAGCTGCATATCGGGCAGTCAACACAACGCTCATACAGAGAAATTGGCTCCTTGGTTATAGGATTGCAAGGTGAGGATAGGGCAAAATATGGAGCAGAAATTATAAAAAGTTGGCAAAAGAATTATCGGCTGAATATGGAAGAGGTTATACAAAGTCGAATCTATATAGCTTTTATTCTTTCTATAAGACCTACCCTGAAATTTTCCAGACATCGTCTGGAAAATCTGTTAGATTACTGTCTTGGTCGCATTATGCAGCATTATTACAGGTTAAAGATGAGAAAGCTCGAGACTGGTATGAGAAAGAAGCAGTAGAACAGACTTGGAGTGTCCGTACTTTGCAGAGGAATATTTCTTCTCAGTATTATTACCGTATGCTTAAAACTCAGAAAAAAGAGCTTGTAGAAAGTGAAATGAAGAATCTGACGGCAGCATTGTACAATACTCCGGTTATGATGCAAGGATATTATCATGCTGAAGTTAATCATACGATGCCAGAGTATGCAGAACTGGAACAGTGTAGGAACGAGCTCGGTTTTAGTTGCAATTTGTATCAAATTTAATTGTGATAGAAAATGAAATGAGAAAAGGAGAAATCTAGATGTCTCGAATGTGGTTTTGTTTTGGTTAAAGATGATGGAAAAGTAGATAGAAAACTGGGACAGCAGAAGCAACAGCAAGCGGTAGCTGGAAAAGATAAGCTGGAGAGAGGCTGATCGGGGTGTAAGATAAAGAGAAATAAAAGGCCTGGTAGATGATTTTAAAAGATCATTTACCAGGCTTATTTTCAATGTTTGTTTTTGCTAGAGATTCTAAATTGATTTGGAGTCATATGATAGTGCTCTTTGAAACATTTATAAAAATGAGTTGTATTAGTAAAATGTAATTCTTCCATAATTTCTGAAATAGAGGAAGTTGTTTCTTTTAGTAATGTAGCAGCTTTTTTCATACAGAAAGTTTGCCCATAATCAAACAGACATTTGTGGGTATATTTTTTAACAATGGTGTTCAGATAATTGCCACTATAGTTTAATATTTGTTCCAATTCGGAGCGAGAGATTCTTCCATCTGTATCTTCTAATAAATGGCAAATATGAGAAAATAATATAAAATCATTGTCAGCTTCTACGTGAACCGGTGTAAAGTGAAAATGTGTAGGATCTGCCAGATAGTCAAATAATTCTAAAAGCATCCCCTTTATAATATAAGTGGAACCGAGTTTTGGAAACATAATTGCACGTAAAATATTGTCAGTAATTGCGTGAAGAGTGTGATGCCAGTCTTTATTATTAAGTGCGGGAAGAAAATCTAAATATTCTTTCGTATCAGGATTATCTAGGTTGTCTGTAAGAAACTTTAATATAGGATTTATTCCTGGCATTTCGATATCTGGAAAATATACTTTTTGTTCATCATCAGACAGTTGTTTTACAAGTTCTTTTGACATACCTATAAATAAGAGTGTTGCATCTGAAGAAAAGACTTCTTTATGGACGATATTATGGTTCATCAAGCAACAGTTTCCACTATGAAATACTAGGTCAGATTGTTCTATCTGCTGGTGGATTTCTCCGTCTAAAACAATTAATAATTCATAGAAATCGTGGATATGTGGGGCTCGGTTATTAAATTGGTGGATTTCTTTTTTGGTTTGAAAATGATAAAAAGTATTTTCACGTGGTGATGTCATCAAGAAATTGAGATAAGCATTATCATCTGACTGACAGCATGTTTCGAGAGTGAACTGAATAGGTGTCAGTATCTTGATATAGGAGTTAATACCACTATTTAAATTATCCTGTTCGATAATATTATTAACTGTATAGGATGAAGCCATTTCAACAAGTTCTCCCTTTCATTCACGAATATGATAAAAATTTAAATATATTCTATCATATATGTTGTAGTATTATAAGACATAATTTATTAAAGTAATATTATAAAAACATAAGCGTTTATGAAATGAAAAATAATTGTGCCGAGGAATAAGGAGGTTACAAAGTAATGCGTGAAACAGAAAAGAAATACTTGAAATGGTATCAAAAGATAGCCTATGGAGCAGGCGATTTAGCTTCAAACACAAGTTATGGATTAGTATCCAGTTTTGTGCTTTTGTATCTGTCAGATACAATGGGATTAAACACAGGAATCATCGGAACATTGATGTTAGTATCTAAATTTTTAGATGGAATTTCAGATGTTATATTTGGTAACTTGATTGACCGTACGAAATCAAAACTAGGAAAAGCAAGACCGTGGATGTTATACGCTCAAATCGGTGTATCATTATGCTTGGTATTGCTGTTTTCTATTCCGGGTGGACTTGGAACAACAGCACAATATGCTTATTTCTTTGCTTTTTATACAGCATTGAATGCTATATTTTATACAGCAAATGGAATTGCATACTCAGCATTATCAGCACTCATTACTAGAAATAAGAATGAGCGTGTTCAGCTTGGTTCCATTCGTTTTATGTTTGCTGTTGCAACAAATATTGTAATGGGATTTGCAGTAACTAATGGAGTAGAAGCATTTGGCGGTGGAGCTGCCGGATGGAGAATGGTTGCGATTATTTGTGGAACAATTGGTCTTGTAGTAAATACCATTAGTTGTCTTTGTGTAAAAGAATTACCAGAAGATGAAAACATTGTAGTTGAAGTAGAGTCTAAGACACAGGATGATAAGATTAGTTTTGGGGAATCTTTAAAACTTCTTTTTAGCAATAAGTATTATATTTTAATAGTAGCAATCTATATTGTATATTATTTTATGAGTAACTTAACAACAGGTTCAGCTGTTTACTTTATGAAACAGGTACTTGGTGATGGTTCATTACTGGGATTATTCTCAATGATGAAGATGTTCCCAGTTATTATTGCATTGATTTTTACACCTATATTAGTAAAGAAGACTGGAAGTATGCAAAAAGTTAACTTCTGGGGATATGTCATTAGTGATATTTTAGGTATTTTCTTGATCTTCTTTGCAATGCAGAAGAATCTGTCAATGATGCTTCTGTTTATGTTCTTAAAAGGAACTTTTGCAGGAACAATGTCAGGTACATTAAATGCATTGATTGCAGAAATCAGTGGATATACATATCGTACAAAAGGTGTACATATTGATGGTATGATGTTTAGCTGCTCATCACTTGGAGTAAAAGTTGGTGGTGGTATAGGAACAGCAGCAGTTGGCTGGCTGTTAAATGCATCCGGCTATGTTGGAACAGCAGCAACTCAGACAAGTGGAGCAATTAATATGATCTTTAGTATGTATATTACAATTCCTGTAATCCTTGGAGTTGTAATCACTGTTCTTTTAGGACTTATGACAGTAGAAAAAGAAAATAAGAGAATGGATATGGAAAGAGAAGCGAATAATTAAAATAGAAAGAGGAACAAAGTATGCAGTGTCAGAAATTTAATGATCGCTGGACATTTGAAAAAGTAGATCAGGATGACAGATTAAAGGCTTTTTATGGTGATGACAATAAAATAATTGTTACACTTCCATATGATGCTATGATTCGTGAAAAAAGAGATAAAGAGTGTCCGGCAGGTGCACAGAGCGGCTTTTATCCTGGGGGAGTTTATACTTATGAAAAATCATTTTTAGCACCAGAAGAATGGAAAAACCAGGATGTGGTGTTAGAGTTTGAAGGAATTTACGGAACAGCAAGGGTTTGGATAAATGGAGCCCTTGCAACTGTAAACAGAAACGGATATATGGGTTTTTCTGTAGACTTAAAGCCATGGATTTGTTATGGACAGGAAAATTTGATAAAAATTGATGTAGATAACAGTAACCAGCCAAATAGCAGATGGTATACGGGTTCTGGAATTTATCGTGATGTGAATTTATGGACAGGGAAAGGTGTCTATATTCCACATGATGAGATGAAAATAACTACGTTATCTGTAAATGATGATGTAGCAGTTGTGGAAGTTTGTGCCAACGTAAAGAATACAAAAGAATGTGGCATAGAAGCAAAATGCTATGTTGAACTGATATTTGAGGGAAAAACAGTTGTAACAGAAAAACAGAATATTGTATTTTATTCTGAAAGAAAAGAAACTGTAAGAGTACAGATTCCTGTAAAATGTCCGAAAAAATGGAGTACAGATCATCCGAATTTATATCAGTGCTGTGTCAAAACATATATAGGGGACGAAATATGTGATGAATATACAGTGGATTTCGGCATTAGGACGCTTACACTTGATCCAGTTAATGGATTTCAGATCAATGGGGAAACAGTGAATTTAAGAGGAACCTGCATTCATCATGATAATGGTGTGATAGGAGCAGAGACATTCCCAGAAGCGGAGTGGTACCGGTGTAAAAGACTAAAAGAGGCAGGGTTCAATGCGATAAGAAGTTCGCATCATCCTATGAGCAGAGCAATGCTTGATGCTTGCGATCATTTAGGAATGCTTGTGATGGATGAGTTGACCGACATGTGGAATCGAGGTAAAAACACCTATGATTTTTCAGATATTTTCAAAGAGGAAGCACCAAAATGGATTCACCACATGGTAGACAAGGATTATAATCATCCATCGGTAGTTATTTATTCTGTAGGAAATGAGATACAGGAAGCAGGAACAAAACAGGGATCATGGATTAATCGTTCTTTGTGCAATAGATTTCATGAACTAGATGCCACAAGATTTACTACAAATGCTTTAAATGGATTGAATTGTGCTGGAAAACGACTCAAGGTTATTATGAAGGAAGTCATTGAAAAGTTTGGAATGGACACACAAGGCAATGGAAGTGGTGGGGGAAGTAATGCTCTCAATAGCTTTATGAGTCTTATGTCTGGAGAAAAGGGCGAGTTTTTTGCAAAGCATCCACTTGTTACAGAAGCCCTGGAAGAATGTGCCCAGAGTTGTGATATCACCGGACTTAATTATTTGAGTGGAAGATATGAACTTGAGCATGAGCTGCATCCGGGAAAAACAGTACTTGGGACAGAAACATATCCAGCGGATATTGAAAATCTTTGGGAGAAAGTTACAAAATATCCACATGTTATTGGAGATTTTACCTGGACAGGTTATGACTATATCGGCGAAGCAGGAGTAGGGATTTTCCATTATGATGGAAAAGAGAATTTTACAAGCATTTATCCAGAAAGACTGGGTTATATTGGAGATATAGACTTAATTGGAAATCGCAGACCAATTAGTTATTTCCGGGAGATTGTATATGGATTAACAAATCAGCCATACATTGCGGTAGAACGTATGGAGCATAGGGGACAGACAGCAAGCAAAACCGCATGGATGTTTAAAGATAATATCAGTAGCTGGACTTGGAAAGGGCATGAAGGAGAAAAGGCCAGTGTTGATGTATATTCATCAGGAGATGAAGTGGAATTGTTTTTAAATGGTAAATCTCTTGGTAGGAAGCCAGCTGGAAAAAAATCCCATTACACAGCAACATATGAAGTTGCATATGAGTCAGGGACTTTAAAGGCAATAGCATATGAGTTAGGGAAAGAGATTGGAAAGTATGAACTTGTCACTGCTGATTCGGTAAAAAGGCTAAAGGCTTGTCGTGTTACCGAGAATGAACGGGATGTAGCATACGTAAAAGTGTGGTTAGAAGATGAACATGGTGTTTGTAACCCACAAGAAACACAGAGGAGAATAATTCATGCTAAGGTTACGGGAAATGGTGTGCTAGAGGGATTTGGTACAGCCAATCCTTCAAGCGAAGAAGATTATTTCTCAGATACAGTAACAACTTTTGAAGGAAGTGCATTAGCTGTGGTTAGATGGAAGGATTCAAATTCGAAAGAATCTGCAGTCCTTCGACTGTGGACGGACGATGATGTCGAGGTATGCATAGATATTGAGAGGTAAATGGTGATGAAAAAGAGTAGTAGAATATGGAGCTTATCTATTTTAATGATGATTTGTTTATGCATGGTGTTGTCAATACCATCAATTCCCGTACAAGCGGCTGATAATTTGTCAGAAAATGAAATGATTTATGGTGCAGATATAGGTTTTTTATCACAGCTTGAATCACAAGGAGTTGAATGGGTGGATGATAATGGAAATACAAGAGATGCTCTTGAGTTGTTAAAAGAAAAGGGTGTAAATGCTGTAAGACTTAGAGTTTTTGTAAAACCACCTGAGAATTTCTATTGGACTAAACCTGATGGTACAAATTGTATGCTTGGTTACGCGGATACTCAGGGACTTTTATATACAGCAAAAAGAGCAAAAGAGCTAGGTTTGAAGATAATGGTTGTATTTCACTATAGTGATCATTTTGCAGATCCATTGATTCAAGATGTTCCATCAGAATGGGAAAATGCATCGACTAGTGAGCTGGAAAAGTATGTATATGATTATACAAGATATATAATGACTGAGCTAGCAGATGAGGATATTTATCCAGAATGGGTACAGGTTGGAAATGAAGTTAGTTATGGTATGTTGTATCCGACTGGAAGTAATCAGTCAAATGATTTTACTCAATTAACGAAATATCTGAATAGCGGATATGATGCGGTGAAATCGATAAGTCCTAATTCAAAGGTAGTTACACATCTTACGCATGGAAGTGGGATAAGCCATTTCGCATGGTTTTTTGAAAACTTTATCACGAAATGTGGTGGAAAAACAGATGTGATAGGTATGTCATACTATCCGTATTGGACTTCGAGTTATGATGGAGATTGTATAGAAAATGTTGCGTATAATTTGAATAAAATGGCATCACAGTATGGTAAAGATGTGATGATTTGTGAAACCGGTGAGCTCGAAAGTAATTCACAAGGAACATATGAACTGTTAAGAAAAGAAATTAACGCTGTTAAATCGGTTCCTAACAATAAAGGAATAGGAGTATTCTATTGGGAACCAGAATTAAATTCGTCTGTTGTACCAGATGGTTATACATTGGGAGCTACAGAATTAGTTGGGAATAATAAGTTGCATTTCACAAATGCTTTAAATGCATTTAAATTAGCTCCGGATTATTTGAATACTGATTGTTCATATGAAATGATGAATATCAATAGCCAAAAATCGGTTAATATTGCAACTGGATCACAAGACAATAATGTGCAGGTAGAACAATATACTTATGACCAGTGGGACAGCCAAAAGTGGATATTTGAAAAGGTAGACAGTAGCTATTATAAAATTGTAAATAAGAACAGTGGTAAAGTTTTAGATGTTTGCGGTCTTTCTCAAAATGAAAATGCACAAGTAGTTCAGTACGAATATAACGGTGGTTGGAATCAGCAATGGAAGATTACTACTACGTCTGATGGGAAATATAAGATTCAAAACAGATGGAGTGGATTATATTTGGGTGTGCTGAATAATAGTACTAATGATGGAGCATCGATTGTTCAGGTATCGGATGAATCGTCAAGTTCTGAATGGTTTATTCTTTTGACAGATTGATCTGACTGGTAAATATTGACTCTATTTTAACATAAAATGCTTTATTAAATAATGTCTATTTAGGGGAAAGTCTAGATATTGTTAGAGTCCCACTTGAAACAGCCAATGTAAGACCAACAGAAACAACCACTCTGGATCCGACAGAAAAAGCCAATTATTGTCCAATAGAAATGACCATAACAAGTAGTCTTCAGCAGAACATCTTCTTGTTCTGCTTGATTACTTTATGCAACAGGCTGAAACTGTGTCAATGTGGCATATTTGCCGGCGTATCCCTTGCCATTGATTCAGATTGAAGGCTGCTGTTGTAAGCAAATGCTATTGTAGCTTCACCAGATATAATTAATTATATGAATGGTTATTTCTAGTGAGCTCCAATTGGTTGTTTCTATCAGACTCTGAATGGTTAATTCTTCCGGGCTCGAGACTATGAAGAAAAGTCTGTAAATATGATTCTTCTATGATAATGATTGAGCTGGAAGTATTAAATTGGAGCTTCCAGCTCTTGTTTTATATATACGACATGATTTCGGGCATGTCAAGAGCGGACGTCAAAAACGTCCTTCTCATCATGCATATAGATTCTG
>OLPC01003440.1_pt1 | contig 10424 bp, 8 predicted proteins | sample 1672341 | NCBI WGS metagenome assembly OLPC01 (sample SAMEA3136673, study PRJEB25190) | human gut metagenome | reverse complement strand
TTCACCGGCCAACGCAGGGGAGAGCGTTACATTTCCGGCAGGCTGCACACCCACCCGTTTCTGCTTCTCTGGCTGCTGATCCGGCTTTTGTTCCGCCTGGGCAAAGACCCGCAGCTGCAGCCTGCACATACCAACTGAACCAAATTGCATTTTGCTTTTATAAAAGGAGGAGTTTCCCATGGCAGAGCATCCGATCCAAGGTCTGATGGGCGTCACCATTGAAAAGATCCGCGATATGGTGGATACCAGCACTATCATCGGTGATCCCATCCACGTAGATGACACTACCACCATCATCCCGGTTTCCCGCGTTACCTTCGGTTTTGCATCGGGCGGTTCCGATGTAGCGCCCCAGTCGTCCAAGCAGATGTTCGGCGGCGGCACCGGTGCCGGTGTGTCGGTCACGCCCGTTGCGTTCCTGGTGGTTTCCGGCGGCAACGTCCGCACGGTACAACTGGTGGAAAAAGTCACCGCCGTGGATAACGCCATTGCCGCTTTGCCGGAACTGGTGGACAAAATCACCGCAATGATTAAAAAAGACAAGCCCGCTGAAACGGGCAACGCATAAGCATAAGAAATAAGGAGTAAGCATGGCAGAACAGCGCGTTCAAAAAGTGCTGGCCGATCAGGGTATCTGCTCCCGCCGTGAGGCGGAGCGCTGGATTGATGACGGCCGCGTAACGGTAAACGGCAAAAAGGCTTCGGTCGGTGACAAGGCCGATCCGCGCCGTGACAAAATTTTCGTGGACGGCAAGCCCATCGGCGGTGCCGAGGAAAAGGTATACTTAATGCTGTACAAGCCGCGCGGCTATGTCACGACGATGAGGGACGAGCGCGGCCGCAAGACGGTTGCCGATCTGGTACGCGGCTGCGGTGCGCGTGTCGTGCCGGTCGGCCGTCTGGACTACAACTCCGAGGGTCTGCTGCTGCTGACCAACGACGGCGATCTGCTCAACGCGCTGACCCATCCGCGCCACGAGGTGGAAAAGCACTATGAGGTGCGCGTGCGCGGCAATCTTGACAACATTTCCAAGCTGGCAGAGCCGATGGAGATTGACGGCTACAGCATCCGTCCGGCAACGGTTGTTACCATTGACCGTGACGAAATCAGCGCGAAGCTGCGCCTGACCATCCACGAGGGCCGCAACCGCCAGATTCGCAAAATGTGCGAGAAGTGCGGTCTGGAGGTTCGCCGCCTCAAGCGTGTGGCAATGGGCACGATGCCGCTCGATCCGCACCTCAAGAGCGGCGCATGGCGCGAGCTGACGAATGACGAGATTGCGTATCTGCAGGACATCGCTGCCGATGTGCAGGAGAACCTTTGATCTTCTAAGGAAATCCCTGCCTTTTTGCAATTTGCACCCATATGCTCTTGCATTTTTTTGCAGGTTCACTTACAATAGTATCGTGCAAATGCAGGAATGTATGCAGAGAATGCAATGCAGGAGAGAGTATAATGAATGACCTGATCACAAAAATTCAAAGCGAGCTGCCCGGCTTTTCCAAGGGTCAGAAGCAGATCGCGCGTTTTATCTTAGAGCACTACGACAAGGCCGCGTTCATGACCGCGAGCCGTCTGGGTGTGACTGTCGGCGTGAGTGAAAGCACGTCAGCGAGTCCACGGTGGTCCGCTTCGCCGCCGAGCTGGGCTACGACGGCTACCCCAGCATGCAGCGTGCCCTGCAGGAGATGATCCGCAACAAGCTGACCTCGGTGCAGCGCATGGAGGTTGCGGGCGACCGCATGGGCGGCCGCGATGTGCTGCAGACCGTGCTGCACGCGGATACGGACATGATCCGTGTAACGCTCGACGAGATCGACCGCGATGCCTTTCAGGGCGCGGTGGACGCGCTCATGGGCGCCAAGCGGATCTATATCCTCGGTGTGCGCTCCTCGAGCGCTTTAGCCAGCTTTTTAGGCTTTTACTTCAACCTTTTGTTTGAAAATGTGACGCTTGTACATACGAACAGCGTCAGCGAGATTTTCGAGCAGGTGCTCCGTGTCGGACCGGGTGATGTGCTGTTCGGCATCAGCTTCCCGCGCTACTCCAAGCGCACGCTGAGTGCGATGAAGTACGCGCGCGACCGCGGTGCCCGCGTTATCGCACTGACCGACTCGCAGCTGTCGCCGCTGGCGCGTGTGGCCGATCATGTGCTGCTCGCACGCAGCGATATGGCGAGCTTTGTCGATTCGCTCGTGGCGCCTTTGTCGGTCATCAACGCACTGATCGTGGCTGTCGGCATGAGCCGCCGCGATGAGATTGAGCAGACATTTAACAAGCTGGAGCGCATCTGGGAAGAATACGACGTATATGAAAAACCGGAGGACGATATAAATTGAACATTATCGTAATCGGCGGCGGCGCAGCCGGTCTGGCCGCTGCGCTGGCGGCAGCACAGACCGCAGAGGGCCGCGCACACATCACCGTGCTGGACAAAAACGCGAAGGTGGGCAAAAAGCTTCTGGCCACCGGCAACGGGCGCTGCAATCTCGACAACCGGGACATCACGCCGGAGCGATATTTCACCAGCAGCCCCAAAGCCCTGCGCCGCCTGCTGAGTGCCGTGGACGAGGCTGCGCCGCTGGCGTGGTTCGAGAGCCTCGGCCTCTACCCCCGCACCGACGAGGCCGGGCGGGTGTATCCGTATTCCAATCAGGCGGCGGACGTACTGGCCCTGCTGGAGCACCATCTGTCGAGACTGGGCGTCGAGGTGCGCACCGGCTGCACTGTCCAGAACCTGAGCCAGAGCCGGGGCGGCTATGCCGTCCAAATCGAGACAGAGGCAGGCCGCGAGACCCTGCGGGCTGACGCCGTCATCTGCGCCATGGGCGGCGATGCCGGCCCTCAGTTCGGCACCGATGGCTTCGGCACCCGGTTCGCTGCCCAGTGCGGCGGACGGATGGCCCCCCTCTATCCCTGCCTGACAGCCCTGCAGTGTGCTCATCCCCGCAAGCCGCTGGCCGGCATCCGGGCCAAGGGCTGCGCCAGCCTGCTGGACGGCGCAGATGGCCGCATGCTTGCCCGGGAAACGGGCGAGGTGCAGTTCACCGAGTACGGGCTTTCGGGCATCTGCATCATGCAGCTTTCGGGTCTGCTGGCCCCGGGGCGCGGGCCGAAGCGGCCTGTCGTGGCCCTCGACCTCTTCCCTGCTCTGAGTGAAACCGAGCTGGCCGCGCTGTTCGCCCAGCGGGTCGGACTGCTGGGCAGCGAGGCGGCGGAGTTCTGGCTGGGCTTGCTGCCCGCAAAGCTGGGCCGCGCCCTCTGGGCCGATGCCGGTTTACCTGAAAACGCCCGCGCCCTGCCCGCCTCTGCGTGGCCGAAACTCGCCGCCACGGCCAAGTGCTGGCGGTTCGAGGGCTTGACGCCCTGCGGCTGGAAGCAGGCTCAGACCACCGGCGGCGGCCTGCTGCTGGACGAGGTAGAGGACGATTTCCAGTTCAAGGGCTGTCCGGGACTCTACTTTGTGGGCGAGACGCTGGACTGCGCCGGCAGCTGCGGCGGCTACAACCTCCACTGGGCCTTCGGCAGCGGCATCATCGCCGGGCGGGCGGCGGCAAAGCTTCGCAAAAAGAAGAAGTAAACCAGCAAGCCCCCGGAAGGTCGTCTTCCGGGGGCTTGCTTTTTGTGTTATTTGTTTGCGGCCTTATCCATCTTCGCCTCCTCGGCGGCAGCCTCGGCCTCTTCTTCCTTCTGATACTCTTCAAAGGCCGACCACATGGGCTCGATGTCCTCGCCCCGGACGCGGCGGGCAAAGTAGTTCCTGGTGATGTCCACCACAGTGCCGGACAATGCCAGCACGCCGATGAGGTTCGGGATCATCATCAGGCCGTTGAAGGTGTCGGAGAGGTCCCACGCGAGGCCCAGCTTCATGGTCGCGCCCACGACGGTCATGCAGACAAAGACGACCTTATAGATGCGGCTTCCCGCCGTGCCGAAGAGATACTCCACGGCCTTGGTGCCGTAGTGGCTCCAGCCGAGGGTGGTGGAGTAGGCGAACAGCAGGATGGACACGGCGATGAACTTGGGGCCGAAACTGCCGAAAGCCGCCGTGAACGCCTGGCCCACCAGCGCATTATCCTGCACGCCTGCGAGGACAGCGCCGCTCTCGAGGTCTACCACGCCGGTGGTCAGGATGACGAGGGCCGTCAGGGTGCAGACCACGATGGTATCGGCGAAGACCTCAAACACACCCCACATGCCCTGATGCACCGGCTCCTTGACGTTGGAGGCCGAGTTGACCATGACCGCAGAGCCGAGGCCGGCTTCGTTGGAGAATGCGCCGCGCTTGAAGCCCCAGGTGATGGTCTGGCTGATGCCGTAGCCCAGCGCGCCGCCGCCTGCAGCGTTGAGGTTGAATGCACCCTTGAAGATCGCCGCCAGTGCCGCCGGGATATTGCCCGCGTGCATGACCACGATGATGAGCGCACCTGCAACATAGAACAGTGCCATCAGCGGCACCAGCTTTTCCGTGACAGCGGCCACCCGCTTGAGTCCGCCGATGACGATGAGGGCCGTCACCACCATCAGCGCAAGGCCGGTGGCGAGGTACGGCAGATGGAAGGCCGCGTTCATGTTGCCGGCGATGGAGTTTATCTGGCTCATGTTGCCGATGCCGAAAGACGCGAGGATGCAGAAGCAGGCAAACAGAACAGCCAGCACCCTGCCCACTGCCTTACAGCCGGGCTTTGCGCCCAGACCGTCGGTCAGATAATACATCGCGCCGCCGCTCCACTCGCCTTTTTCGTTCTTGCGGCGGTAGTAGACGCCCAGCACGTTCTCTGCAAAGCTGGTCATCATGCCCAGCAGGGCCATGACCCACATCCAGAACACAGCCCCCGGCCCGCCTGCCAGAATGGCTGCCGCCACACCCACGATGTTGCCGGTGCCGATGGTCGCCGCCAGCGCTGTGCAAAGGCTCTGAAACTGGCTGATGGCTTCATCGTCCGTGTGGGCAGTCACATTCCGGTCCAGGAAGATGGCCCCGATGGTGTGCCGCATCCAGTACCCGAAATACCGCAGCTGGAAAAAACCGGTGCGCACTGTCAGCAGGCAGCCGGTGCCAAACAGCAGTGCCAGCCCCACCGACCCCCATACCACACCGCCGACCACCGCGTTCACCCGCGCCAAGCTCTCCCACATACACAAACTCCCCCTGTGCTCTACTGTATGGCACAGGGGGCGTTTTCATGCTCGGGCAGCGGTTTCCGTATAAAAAAGAACATCCCGGCCCATCCTGTTCCAAAACGGAACGGAGGAACACGGGATGCACAAGAAGAACGGTTGGAGGCCCTTCTGGGCGGCTTTGGGAGCGGCACTTCTGGTGCTGCTGCCGCTGGTGGGCGGCACAGTCCTGCTCACCCGGCAGATGGTGCGCACCCGCATCCAGACCGCCCAGCCCCAGAGCGGGGTGCCCATCCAGCTGCCCCGGGCCGAGCACCGGATGACCCTGCTTCTCTGCACCGCCGGGGAACAGCCGGGCTTTTTGCTGGTCTACCTGAACGCCGCCCAGAACAGTCTGAACCTGCTGGCCGTGCCGGGGGAGCTGACGGTTCCCTTCAACGGAGAGACTGCCAGTCTTGCCCACTGCTACGGAGCTGCAGGGCCCGCCCGGTGCCGTCAGGCGCTTCTGGAGGTGCTGGGCCTGCCGGAGGATATGCTTTATCTGGCGCTGTCCCCCGCCGTGCTGGAAAAAACTGCTTCCCGTTACGGGCCGGTGCGGGTGGGGTTTTCGGGGGCACTGACTGCCGATGAGCTGGCCGAAACCGGGCTTTCCGCCGCCGTGCAGAGCATTTCGGCCAAGGAGGCCCACGCTCTGCTCTCCAGCTGGGATGCGGACGGCACCCTGCCGCCTGCCCGCCGGGCCGCTGCCCGGGCGGCAGTATGGGAAGCCTTTTTCCGGCAGGACATCGCCCTGCTGCCCGCCACCCTGCCGGATGCCCTGCGGGCCAGCAGCGCGGCCCTGCTCACCGACTTTGCAGCACAGGATTATACCCTGCTGGGCACGGTTCTGGAGTTTCTGGCCAACAACAGCGCCCTCCCCCACGCCGAGGCCCTGCCCGGGGCGTGGGATGCAAAAGCGGGCACTTACACGATCACAGACGCTTCCCGGGCGGCGGTGCAGACCTTCCTCAGCGTTTCGCCCGCCTCGGGGAATGATGCCTCGCTCAGGGAGCCATAGCCCAGCACAAACGTACCGGAAAAATCCTGTTCCCCGCCGGTCAGGTCATAATCGCTCAGCAGGCTCAGGGCCACGCCCTGCGCCTTTGCGGCGGCGCGAAGGGCGGCATCCGGCGGGGCAATTTTCAGCCTTGCCAACAGATGCAGGCCGGTGTGCAGGCCGGTCAGGGTCAGCTCGTCCGGCGCAAAGGCAGCGCGCAGAGAGGCAGCCAGCGCATCCCGCCGGGCCTTGTAGGCCACGCGCTCCCGGGCAAGATGCCGGGTAAAGTAGCCCTCGCGGATGAAGCGGGCCAGGGTCTGCTGCTCAAACCGGCTGACGGTGCCGGAATAGATCCGGTACTTTGCCCGCCAGGCGGGCAGCAGCTGCCGGGGCAGCACCATGTAGGCGATGCGGATGCCGGGGGCCAGACTGCGGGAGCAGGTGGAGAGGTAGACCACCGGGCCGTCGGCCCCGGCCATGCCCTGCAGGCTGGGCAGGGGGCGGGTGTCAAAGCGGAACTCGGAGTCGTAGTCGTCCTCGATGATGTAGCGCTGGCCGGGGCGGCGGGCGGCCCAGTGCAGCAGCTCGGCCCGGCGGCCGGCCGGCATGGTGACCCCGGTGGGGAACTGGTGGCTGGGGGTAACGTAACACACGGCGGCCCCGGAGCGGTCCAGTGCATCCAGCGAAAGGCCGCCCTCGTCCACGGGCAGGCAGCAACAGCGCATGCCCGTGTTTTCCAGCACCTGCAAAGCGCGGGGGTAGCCGGGGGTCTCCACGGCGGCGGTGCCGTGCAGCAGCGGGGCCAGCAGGCCCAGCAGATATTCCAGACCGGCACCCACCACCACCTGATGAGCACCGCACTGCACGCCGCGGTATTCGGCCAGATAATCCGCCAGCGCCTGCCGCAGGGCAAGGTCACCCTGGGCGTCGCCGTTGGTCAGCAGCTCCGGGGAGGAGTACAGCAGTTCCTTCTGCAGCCGCGCCCAGGTGCGGAAGGGAAACAGCCCCGGGTCCACGCCCCGGGTGGACAGGTCGTACCGCACCGGCGGTTCCGGCGCGGCGGGCTCCGGCACGGCCGGGGCAGGCGACGGGCCCCGTGCATCCGGCCCGACCTGCGGCAGCGCCAGATATTCCTGTACATAAAAGCCGCTGCGCTCCCGGGCGGCAAGGTAGCCCTCGGCAGCCAGCATCTGGTAGGCGGTGTCCACAGTGTTTACCGAGACCGACAGTTCCGCCGCCAGCCGCCGCTTGCCGGGCATCCGGGTGCCGGCGGGCAGGGCCCCGGTGCGCATCTCTCCGGCCAGACTGCGGTACAGCTGTTCGTACAGCGGTACCCTGGAGCCTGGCTCCAGTGCGGTGGTCAAATGGACCATGATCGTGTCCTCCTCTTTTTGCAGAATGCCAAACTGGCCCCATAAAAAAACTTTATTCTGGGTATTTTCATGAGGTCAGTTCCGCGTATAATAGGAGCATACCCGCCGGACACCCAAATGTCAAGTAGGATGGTGGGTAAGAGGCCGCGTGAGCGATCAAAACTCCGGTGGGGCTTTGAAACGGAAAAGTCCGGCGATGTTGAAATTTGGAGGGAAAGCAATCATGTCTACTACTGCAATGTGGCTGCTGCTGGCAGTCGTTGTCGTTGCCATCGTGTTTGGCAGTGTGCTGTACAAGCGCACCTTTACCACCAAGGAAATGGCCCTTACCGGCGTCATGGCCGCGCTGAGCCTGGTGGCCTACCTGTTTTTCCGGGTGCCGTTCTACGGCGGTTCCTCGTTCCATCTGGGCAACACCTTCACGGCCCTGACCGCCCTGCTGCTGGACGGTGTGTCCGGCGGTCTGGCCGGTGCCATCGGTCTGGCTCTGGCCGACATCCTGGCCGGTGACCCGGGCTACGCCATCACCACCTTTGTGCTCAAGTTCATCATCGGTATCACCTGCGGTGCGGTGGCCCATAAGGCCTTCAAGCTGCGGGAGCTGGACAAGCACAGCAGCGGTTACCTCGTCAAGGTGATCGTGGCCGCGGCCTCCGGCCTGCTGCTGAACGTGTTTACGGACCCGTTCCTGGGCTACTTCCGCAATGTGTACATCTTTGGCCAGGAATACACCGTGGCACAGGCCCTGACCAAGATCGCAGGCGGCGTCACCTTTGTGAACAGCGTGGCCTCCACCGTGTGCGTGGTGGTGCTGTACCTGGCCCTGCGCCCGGCACTGGAGCGTGCCGGGCTGCTGCCCAAGGGCGAAACCAACTAAGCCATCTCTCTCCCCTGATACAAGCACTGCCGCCCCCGTCTGCCGGACCCTATCCCCCGGCGGCCGGGGGCGGTGGTGTTTTTGGCCTGTGGGGCGGTTCCGGCCGTTCTGCTTTGCATTCCGGCGGTGCGTGCGGCATAAGATGGAAAAAGAGCTTGCACATGGGGGCAAAATATGGTATAGTCTTTCTGTCGTGCACAGCTGTGCACAGAGAAAGAACTGGAAAGACGTGCGGGGAAGCATTGCCCTGCACTCTGGAGAAGCCCGCAGCAGCGGGTGCCGAAGGTGTAAGGCCGCAGGAAAGGCGGCTGTATCTCTCAGGCAAAAGGACAGAGCCATCGTCTGATACGCACAAGGGCACCGCCGGGAATGCAGTGTGCCCGGCAGCGGAAAATGAATGCGCCTGAATTTTGCAGACAGAGCCTTTGGTGGGTTCTGTCTGCTTTTTTGTTTTGTGTAAGAGGGGGAAATTTACCATGCTGGAATGGATCACGCAGATCAACAATGCAGTTAACGGAGTGGTCTGGGGCCCGGCGGGTCTGGCGCTGCTGTTCGGCACCGGCCTGATCATGTCGGTGCGCACCGGATTTTTCCAGTTCCGCAAAATGGGCTACTGGCTCCGGCACACCATCGGAGCCATCTTTACCAACAAGGACGTCACCGCCCACACCAGCAAGGAGGACATGGCCATCAGCCAGTTCCAGAGCATGTGTACAGCGCTGGCGGGCACCATCGGCACCGGCAACATCGTGGGCGTGGCCACGGCCATCGTCTCCGGCGGGCCGGGGGCCATCTTCTGGATGTGGGTCATGGCGTTGCTGGGCATGATGACCAGCTTTTCGGAAAACGTGCTGGGTGTGTACTACCGCCGCAAAAATGAAAAAGGCGAGTGGAGCGGCGGTGCCATGTACTACCTCACCGACGGTCTGGGCGCAAAGAAGGGCTGCAAGCAGCTGGGCAAGGTGCTGGCCGTGCTGTTTGCCTGCTTCTGCATTCTGGCGTCCTTCGGCATCGGCAACATGAGCCAGCTCAACTCCATTGCCGGCAACATGAACGCTGCCTTCGGGGTGCCCACCATCGTCACCGGTCTGGCCCTCATGGTGGTCACGGCGCTCATCGTCATCGGCGGCCTGAAGCGTGTGGCGGCGGTCACCGAAAAGCTGGTGCCGCTCATGGCGCTGTTCTACATTGCCGGTGCGTTGATCATCGTGGTGATGCACGCAGGCAACATCCCGGCAGCCTTCGGGGCCATTTTCAAGGGCGCCTTCAACCTGCAGGCTGCCGGCGGCGGTGCGCTGGGCTACGGCATCAGCCAGACCATCACCTGGGGCTTCAAGCGCGGTGCCTTCTCCAATGAGGCGGGCCTTGGCTCGGCGGTCATGGTCAATTCGGCTTCCAACGTCAAGGAGCCGGTGCATCAGGGCATGTGGGGTGTGTTTGAGGTGTTTGCCGATACCATCGTGGTGTGCACCCTCACCGCCCTGGTCATCCTGACCACCGGCGTGGTGGACCTGCAGAGCGGCGCGGTGCTGGCCAACGTGCAGGACAACGCCTTGGTGGGGCAGGCCTTCACCGCTGCCTTTGGCAGCCTTGGCCCCAAGTTCATCGCCATTTCCATCCTGCTGTTTGCCTACTCCACCACGCTGGGCTGGAGCCACTATGGCACGAAAGCGGTGGAGTACCTGTTCGGCACCACGGGCAGCCGCATCTATAAAGTGGTGTTCGTGGGCATGACCGTGGTGGGCTCCACCATGAAGCTGGGCCTTGCCTGGGATTTGTCCGATACCTTCAACGGCCTGATGATGATCCCGAACCTCATCGGCGTGCTGGCACTGTCCGGTACGGTGGTGGCCATCACGAAAAATTATCTGGACCGCCGGGTGAAGGGGCTGGATATCGAGCCCATGTGGTCGGCCTTTGAGGAGTACCAGAAACAGGAAGAAGCCGAAGCGGCCGCCGAGGAAGCGGCCCAGCAGCATAGCCACAGCCACGCCGGGCAGGAAGGCGCCCACGATG
>OLPC01003436.1_pt1 | contig 10432 bp, 8 predicted proteins | sample 1672341 | NCBI WGS metagenome assembly OLPC01 (sample SAMEA3136673, study PRJEB25190) | human gut metagenome | reverse complement strand
TCCTAACCGATAGACGAACGGGCCGAGCCTTGATTCTGCCGAGCCTTAGCTTGGCTTGCTTTCGGAGAGTGTTTTTCTCTTTTGCGGTTGCAAAGGTAGGAACTCTTTTTGAATTGACAAAATATTCGGCATATTTTTTTTGTAAATACGTGCATTTTCATCTAAAAAACCTATTTTTGTATGTTCCAACGATGCGTATATTTGTGTGGAAAAGCAAAAAACGTATTGCGGACAACGATTACCTAGTATATAAAAGAGAGAAAGAGTATGCTTCAAAAGACGGTGGGAATTGTACTTCATACCTTAAAATACAATGATACTTCGAATATCGTTGATATTTATACGCGCGAGAATGGCCGTGCTTCTTTTCTTGTGTCTGTTCCCCGTTCACGGAAATCGGCGGTGAAGACGGTATTGTTCCAGCCGCTTTCCATGATAGAGTTTGAAGCGGATTATCGTCCGATGTCTAATTTGTATCGTATAAAAGAAGCGAAGTCGTGGTATCCTTTCCGCACGTTGCCATACGATCCTTATAAATCTTCCATTGCCATGTTCTTGGCGGAATTTCTGTATCGTGCTTTGCGTGAAGAAGCGGAGAACGGGCCGTTGTTTGCTTATTTGGAGCATTCTATCCGGTGGCTGGACGAATGCGACAGAAGTTTCTCCAATTTTCATTTGGTTTTTCTGATGCGTTTTTCACGTTTCCTCGGTCTGTATCCTAATACGGAGGATTATAGGGAAGGATGCTTTTTTGATATGCTGAATGCCTGCTTCGTGTCTGTCCGGCCATTACATGGTGCTTTTTTGAAACCGGAGGAGGCTTCACGTATCAACCTTTTAATGCGTATGAATTATGAAACAATGCATCTTTTTACTATGAGCCGTCTGGAGCGTAACCGCTGTCTGGTTATTATGAATGATTACTATCGTTTGCATCTGCCGGATTTTCCGGTGCTGAAATCGCTGGATGTGCTGAAAGAGTTGTTCTCGTGAAATCCTTTCTATCTGGATGTGTTCATGTTCACGCCTTTTTTTATTTATCGTTTCACTTTAGTGAGGAAGCTTTAGCACTCTAGTGATGAAGTTTCATCATCCTAGTGAAACAACTTCATCACTAAGGTGAAACGATAAATGAGTCCAGGAAGCAAAATGAGTATTCTTCCTGTCTTGAAAGTTAAGATGGAAAGCAGGTGCAATCTTTTGACCACGATATTGTATGACTCATTCTTGTCCTTTAGCATGATGGTCAAGGACATCGGTCCGGTGCGGGTGTTGCGGCGGCTGAAGGTGCTGACAGCGCACTGAAGGAACTACTGTCAGCCTTATGCGCTGTATATCAGATTTTTATTGTGGCTGAACACACTGAAGGATACTTTGAATTCCAGGGTATTGGTGAAGTGAGAATGATAAACGGGAAGCTGGATAGGGTACTGCATACGTTTGCTTCTCACTGATTTTATAAAAAACGAAACTTCTGCCCGTAAAGATGAATCGGGGCAGAAGTTTCGTTTCTCGAATATGGATTGCCGGAGTATTATCCCAGTAATTCTTTCACTTTAGCCGAGATGGCACGTCCTTCGGCTTTGCCTGCCAACTTTTTGGTGGCGACACCCATGACTTTACCCATATCCTGAGGACCGGCGGCACCCACTTCTGCAATTATTTCTTTCAAAGCGGCTTCCAGTTCTTCGTTACTCATTTGTTTGGGCAGATAGGCTTCAAGCACTGCCACTTGGGCCAGTTCGGCTTCAGCCAAGTCTGCGCGGCCCTGACCTTGGTAAATGGCGGCTGAATCTTTCCCTTGTTTTACCAGTTTCTGCATGATTTTCAATGCAGCGTCATCCGTCAAAGTGTCGTTGGCGCCCGGTGCTGTCTTTGCTTCAAGGAAGAATTTTTTCACATTACGCAAAGTTTCCAGTTTCACTTTGTCCTTGGCTTTCATAGCCTCTTTGATATCGTTGCTGATTACGTCAAATAAATCCATGGTTCTTTTCTATTTTAGTTGTTAAAATGTGATCGTTATTCCGCCGTTTTCGGCATCGTTATTGAATGTTTCCTCTTCTTCGGCTATTGCTTTAGACTGGATACTTTCCAACACAGTTTTGGTACGTTGGAAAGTAGGGGTCGTTTCCACCATACTGATAATGTCATCATTGTCCAGATCCTCCAGGCTGAAGATGTAAATGTTATGGCGTTTCTTCTTGTTGCTGTTCTTGAAGGTGTCTTTGCCGTAGTAATCTCCACGACGTTCATCCTTGCGCTGTTCCTCTTCTTCCAGTTCTTCCAGTTTCTTTTGTTCCTCGATGGTGCGTTTGTTCATCATGTTGTCCATGCCCGGTACATCCTTGATGCCGAAGCCGGTGGCAAGTACGGTGAACTTCACCTGTTCTTCCAGCGACTCGTCGATATAGAGCCCCCATTTGGTTTCCACGTCTTTGCCGAATTTGCTCATGAAGTCATGAACCTCATTCATCTCTTCCATCATCAACTCGCTCTTGGTGCTGAAAGAGATGTTGAACAGGATCTTCTTCGAGTTGAAGATATCGTTGTTGTTCAGCAGCGGGGAATGGAGCGCATCATTGATAGCCTGGCTCACGCGGCTTTCCCCTTTGCCGTATCCCGTACTCATAATGGCTACCCCACCATCTTTTAGTACTGTTTTCACGTCATTGAAGTCCAGGTTGATGGTACCGCGGATAGTGATAATCTCGGCAATACTCTTGGCTGCTATGGATAAAGTGTCATCCGCTTTGCCGAAAGCGTTCATCACGCTGAAGTCCGAATAAATATCACGCAGACGTTCATTGTTGATCACCAGCAAGGCATCTACATGCTGGCTCATTTTCTCCACGCCGTCCAGCGCCTGGTCAATCTTCCGGTTTCCTTCAAAAAGGAACGGAATGGTGACAATACCTACGGTGAGGATATCCATATCTTTGGCTGTCTTGGCAATGATCGGAGCCGCACCGGTTCCGGTACCTCCTCCCATTCCGGCAGTGATAAATACCATTTTACAGCCGTCGTTCAACATTCCTTTTACGTCTTCTATACTTTCTTCGGCTGCTTCACGTGCACGCTCCGGGCGGTTCCCGGCTCCTAATCCTTCTTTTCCCAGTTGCAACTTCACGGGAACGGGGGATTCGGCCAACGCCTGGTTATCTGTGTTGCACACAACAAATGTTACATCGTGTATACCTTCTTTATACATGTGATTTACGGCATTGCCGCCGCCACCTCCCACACCGATTACTTTAATGATAGTCGGGTTTTCTGCCGGGAAATCGAATGGCATTATAGTTTCATCAGACATAATCTTCTATATTATATTAAGGTGATGTAATTCGTTATTATTCTTCCAGAATCCTTCCAAACAAGTCGGTCAGCCGTTTGATCGGATTGTTGGCTTCTTTCAAACTCTTGATTTCTTTTTCCAGGTCGCGTATTTGGTTCAAAGCTTCTGCCACTCCCAGATCGCGTGCTTTGGCCAGTTGCGACAAGGCATTTTTGTATTTGCCTGCCTCTTTCAGCTCTTTTGCGTTTCTTATCAGGCTCTCGCAAGTGGCTTTTCGCAGCTTCTCCTCTTCCTCTGCTTTCTTGGCTGCCGCTGCTATTCTGGCTGCTTCTTCTTTCTCTCTTTTCCTTTTGTCTTCCACATTCTCGCCGCTTTCATCGAAGAGAGGTACTTGGATAGGACGTTCCGGGCGGTAACAGTTCTCTTTCCCGGCTCCTAGCAAAGCGATGATTGTATTGCATGTACCATCTTTTTTCAGTTCCATCATGCCACCTTTCAGGCTTAGCTGGCTTTCTTTGGCCATTCTTACCTTTTCTACTTTGGTACGGTTGCTGAATGCTTCCTCCATATTCTTTAGATTTGCAGCACCGCCGGTAATGATAGCTCCTGCCAGCAGTTTGTCTTCATATCCCGAAAGAACAATCTGGTTCCATACATTGGCCAGTATCTCATTGACACGCGCTTCTACGATGTCTTCCAGTAAGTGTGACTCAATACTGCATTTCCCGTCCAGCGAGTAGGTAGGGTTGTCATCTCCGTCTTCCGACTTGTCGGCATAGGCATTGCCGTATTTCTTTTTCAGTTCTTCGGCATCTTCCTCTTCAATCTGCTGGCTGCAAATGTCTTTGGTGATGTTGCTTCCTCCCAGTGGGATGACTGCCAAATGGCGGAGTATGTTGTTTTTGTAGACAGATACAGTAGTCGTATCTGCGCCAAAGTCGATGAACATGCAGCCCGAACGTTTTTCACTGTTGGTCAGTACGGCATTGGCCAGAGCCAACGGTGAGATGATGTAGTCGGCTATTTCGATTCCTGCCTGTTTGAAACATTTGTCAATGTTCTGCTTCACGCTGCTGCGGGCGATGATATTAAGGAAACGCCCTTCTATATGATCGCTGGGAACTCCTACAGGATCGGCCAGCAGGTTGATGCCTACTTTATATTCCTGGGGTGCCACTTCCAGTATTTCCTGGTCTATGATGGGGACTTCGCGGTTGCTGTCCATGATGGAGTCAATCAGTTCCTGTGAAATTTTGGTTTCTTCTTCCAGATGACGTACCTCCGTATTACGGATGGTGCGTAGAGATTGTCCTCCGATACCTACATAGACCTTTCCGATAGAAGCCTTTAATGTCGATTCCAGTTTCTTGATAATCGAAGTAAGGCTTTGTGCGGTTTTGTCCAGATTGTAAATCACTCCCTTACGGATAAAATCCGAAGAGTTTTCGCTGGCGAGGGCCAGCACTTGTATGCTTCCGTCCGCATGTTTCTTTCCTGCAATACCTGTGATCTTGGAGGATCCCAGTTCTATTGCTACTATAAAATCTGTTGCTGCCATATCTTACTTCTCTTTTTTAGTACAAATAATCTGATTATTAAATTCCAGACTGATGCGGCTGTACTTGTTCCAGCCTACTTGGTTCAGTCCTTTCTCATAAAAAGTTTTTAGTTTCTCGAACTTTTCCTCATAATTCCCGGGCTTGCCTAAGAATATGATATGTTCGCCAACCCGTGGAACCAGTTCCAGTTCTTTGGCTTGTGTCACGTTGATCTGCTCTATCTGGGCATCCCATAGCGGATGGGCCTGTAGAAAGACTCCTAAGGTATATAGTTCCTTGACGGCAAAATCACGATCCACGTATCCTGTAACAACAGCTACGTGTGCCGAACTGTTGGGTATCGGCATGATTTTTCCTTTATTGTCAATATAATAGTTGTCTCCGTTGTTTGCCATCACTCTGAGGATGGGGAGGCGCTGTGTCACTTCGATACCTATCTTGCATCCCGGTGTACGGTAACATTCCACATTTTCAATCAAGGGATGTTGGCTGAGTTCTTCTTCCAGCAGGCGGGTGTTGATGTCGCCCATCTTCTTACCCACAGGGGAGAGCTTCTTACCGTTCAGTAAGCGGAGTATCCCTTTCTGGCTGATGAAACCATGGTCTATACTGTCCTTGATAATCAATTCCATACCCTTGCAAACCTGGTCGGCAGGCTTGGTGTTGAAAGCGGTAACGGCTACAATAAGGTAGGCGGTTATCAGCAACAGAAACAGGAGTATGAGAATTTTCTTTATCATTTTTTATTCAGTAATCCGCAGATTTGGGGTACATAGTTATCTATGTCGCCCGCACCCAGGGTGATTAATACTTCTATATCTTTCTTGCTCAGTACGTCTAGAATTTCTTCTTTCTTGCACATGCTCTTCTCGATGCCCGGACGCAGATGGTCGTAAATCAGTTTGCTGGTGACGCCGGGGATGGGTTGCTCGCGTGCCGGATAGATATCTACCAGGATGACTTCGTCCAACAAGGAAAGGCTGTCGGCGAAATCTTTGTAGAAATCACGGGTACGTGTGTAGAGGTGCGGCTGGAAAACAGCCGTCAGCTTCTTGTCCCGATAGAGGGCACGCATGGAGAGTATGCTTTGCTTTATCTCGGAAGGATGGTGCGCATAGTCGCTCAGGAAAACCACCTTGTCGTTCTTTATCTTGAAATCGAAACGACGGTCTACTCCGCGGAAACTTGCCATACCTCTCTTTATTTCTTCATCAGTCAATCCGCTCATCTGCGCCAAAGCCATGGCGGCTACCCCGTTCTCAATGTTGATGCTGACGGGGACACCCAACTGTATATTGGGGATATTTCCCAAGGGTGATACGTAATCAAAGAAAATCTCACCGTTCCCAATACGGATATTCTCTGCATGAAAGTCACCCTCTTCTTGGGAATAGGTGTACAGTTTCACACCATTCTGCAAAGCCGGTTGCAGCTCGATGCCTTTACGTACAATCAATGCACCTCCCGGCTGGATGAGTGAGGTATATTTGCGGAAGCTTTCCAGATAAGCCTCTTTGGTTCCGTAGATATCCAGATGGTCGGGATCGGTTGCGGTAATCACCGATATGTAGGGCGAGAGCCAATGGAAAGAACGGTCGAACTCGTCGGCTTCAATAACCATGTATTCACTGCTGTCAGACAACAGCAGGTTGGTGCCGTAATTCTTTGAGATGCCTCCCAAAAAGGCGTTGCATCCTACATGGGATTGGTGTAACAGATGGGCTGTCATGGTAGAAGTGGTGGTCTTACCGTGAGTGCCGGCTACACAAAGTCCTTTTCCTGCATGGGTAAGCATTCCCAATACCTGCGAACGTTTATGTATCTCGAAACCGTTTTCCCGGAAATAGGTAAACTCTTTATGTGTATCGGGGACAGCCGGAGTATAGACAACCAATGTAGTTGCCGGGTCGCGGAATGCATCCGTTATCAGTTCCGTGCTTTCTTCGTAATGGATGGCTGCTCCTTCTTCTATCAGCTTTTCTGTCAGTTCACTGGGCGTACGGTCATATCCGCCTACCTTCTTGCCTTTTGACAGGAAGTAGCGTACCAATGCGCTCATGCCGATACCTCCGGCACCGATGAAATAAACTGATTTTAATGTGTTAACGTCCATTTTCTTTTCTGTATTTATCAGCCAGTTTGAATACCTCCCGGGCAATAACGTTGGCTGAGTCGGTAAAGGCTAATTTAGCAATATTTGTACTTAAACTTTTCAATGTTTCCGGCTGTTTCACGGTTTCAACCGCTTTGTCCAGCAGAGCTTCTTTGGCAGCGGCGTCCTTGATATAGAGTGCTGCGTTTTTATTGACCAGCGCCAGTGCGTTTTTGGTCTGATGATCTTCGGCCACATTAGGTGACGGAACCAGAATGACGGGTTTCTGCAACAAACAGAACTCGGAGATGGAACCTGCTCCGGCACGGCTGATTATTAAATCGGCAGCACTGTATGCGGCGGCCATATCGCTGATAAAATCGGTTACGTGGAGCATTGGTAACTCACCGGCCTGGGCTACTGCGGCGCGTGCTTCGCCGATATATATTTTCCCGGTTTGCCAGATAAACTGCGCGCCGGATGCTTTAATCTTGTCCAAACCTTCCATCACGCAGTTGTTGATGGTGCGTGCTCCCAAGCTTCCTCCTACAATCAGGATTGTTTTCTTGGATGGGTCCAGCCCGAAGGAACGGATAGCCTCTTCACGGCTGATGTGATGGTTGCGCAGTCCTTGGCGGACAGGGTTTCCGGTCAGGATAATCTTGTCTTTTTCAAAGAAACGTTCCATGCCGTCGTATGCCACGCATATTTTGCAGGCTTTCTTTGCCAATAGTTTGTTGGTTACTCCGGCATAAGAGTTCTGCTCTTGTATCAGTGTCGGAATACCCATCATCCCGGCCATTTTCAAAGTAGGACCGCTGGCATATCCGCCTACACCTACTGCTGCATGTGGCTTGAAATCCTTGATGATTTTACGTGCCAATAGCTGGCTTTTGACCAATTTGAAAAGAACCGAAACATTTTTCAATAAGTTCTTACGGTCGAATCCGGCAACAGGTAATCCTTTTATAGGGTATCCGGCAGCAGGAACGCGTTGCATCTCCATTCTGCCTTCAGCGCCTACGAACAGGATTTCCGCTTCGGGATGTTGTTCCTTGATGGCGTTGGCAATAGAGACTGCGGGGAAAATGTGTCCCCCGGTTCCTCCTCCGCTGATGATGATTCTTAAATTTTCTTCCATAATTCCTTTTTAGTCGAATTATTCGCAAAAGTATAAATAATACTTTTAAAATGAATGGTTTATATTATATTTCTTCTTCCGGCTCCCGCTTCCCGGCTGCATTCAGCATTGCCTTCAAGTCATCGGGCAGCGAGTTCTCCTCCGGCGGGAGGGAAGTGGTGGCATTGTCACCCGACGGAAGTGTGGTAATGGCTTCCTGCATGGCAGCTACCATTTCCTGATGCCGTTCGGTCTTGGCTGCCAGTTCGGCTTCTTTCTGCGCTTGTTGCTCGGCGGCTTTCTGTTCTTCTTTCTCAGCCACGTAGCGGCTGACACTTAATATCATACCGATGTAGGCGCAGTTGATGAGTGTAGAGGTTCCTCCTTTGCTGATAAGCGGCAGGGGTTGTCCGGTGACGGGGAACAGACCTACGGCCACCATCATGTTAAGCATCGCCTGAGATACCAGCAACAGGGCGATGCCCATCACCAGAAAGGCAGGAAAACTTTTTTCACTTCTTCGGGCTATTTTACCCGCCCGCATCAACAGCCAGATGTAGAGAATCACTACAAAGGCGCCTCCCAGCAACCCCAGCTCTTCTATGATTATAGCAAAGATGAAGTCCGAGAATGCTTGTGACAGGAAATCCCGCTGCACACTGTTACCCGGCATCTTTCCTATGATGTTGCTGGAGGCGATAGCAATATTGGCGTGTGCTATCTGGGCGTCCTTGTCTATATCATATTTGGCGGCGGGAACGGCTTCTTTGTCCTCAAAGAAGCCTTTTATACGGTTCTGCCAGGTTTCTACACGGTGCATCATGGGGACTTTGTTCAGTTTGTGTGTGGGCATAATCATCACTATGCCTACAAAAAAAGCCACCATAACTCCGGCTATTCCCATTAACTTGGCCAATTGCTTCCAGGGTACCCGGCCGATCACCATCATTAAAAAGACTACTCCGAAAAGCAGTGCTGCGGTAGAGCCGTTTTCGGGAGCAATCAGAATGAAAACAATTCCGGTGATCCACATGATATATTTAAATGCTTTCGGATTGGCATTGTCTTCTTCCTGAAACTTGGATAGAATAAATGCGGTGACAATAATCACGGCCATTTTTGCCAGTTCGGAAGGCTGGAACTGGATACCGAAGAAAGTCATCCAACGGGCTGCACCATTGACACGGTCTCCGGTAATCAATCCCATACCCATTACAAATATCAGCAATAATGTCGATAGGGGTAGCAGGAAGACGGGAAACACACGGAAATATTTGTAGGGAATGTTATGTACCAGTACCACAATGCACACACCTACCATCAGGATGACACTGTGCTGGGTGATAGGTCCCCAATGATCCCCACTTTTGTAGGTAAGCGTGCTGGCGGCACTAAATACCTCGACGATAGAGATCAGACAAAGAAACAGGAAAATAATCCAGATTACTTTGTCGCCCTTGAACAAGTCTTTTATCAGATCCATTATCTATATACCTTAATACTATATTACAGGTTTCTTACACATTCCTTGAACTGCTCGCCACGGTCTTCGTAACTTTTGAAAAGGTCGAAGCTAGCGCAGCATGGACTTAATAATACGGTTTCGCCTTTCTTGGCCATCCGGTAAGCAGCGTCTACGGCATCCTTCATGCTTTGTACATCGGCTACAGGCAGGCCGAACTTGTCAAAGAAATCATGCAATTTCTCATTGTGCAATCCCATGTAGATCAATCCGGTACATTTTTCTTTTACCAAGTCGGCAATTTCGTTATAGTCGTTGCCTTTGTCTTTCCCGCCTAATATCAGGATGGTTTTGGTTTTCATGCTTTGCAAAGCATACCAGCAGGAATTCACATTGGTAGCCTTGGAGTCATTGATATAATCCACCCCTCTTACCCGGCAGACTTTTTCAAGGCGGTGTTCCACTCCCTTGAAATCACCCAAGGCCTCGCGGATACACTCTTTGCGGATACCCGCCAGGTTGGCAGAGATACCGGCCGCCATGGAGTTGAACAGATTATGGGTTCCGGTCAGCGCCAGTTCCTCCTGTTCCATGTTGAAAGCGATTGGTTCTGTAAAATAAACCTTGTCCTGTTCCACATATGCGGCGGTTCCTTCCTCTTTCCTTTCGGCAAAAGGGTAGTAATGGCCATGAATGCCATATTTGTGTAATTCACGCTGGATGATGGGGTCATCGTTCCAGAAGATGAAGGCATCGTCCGGGGTCTGGTTCTGGATAATGCGGAATTTGGCATCCACATAGTTTTGCATCTGGTGGTCGTAACGGTCCAGATGATCCGGCGTGATGTTCATCAATACGGCAATGTTGGCATGGAACTTGTACATGTTGTCCAATTGGAAACTGCTTA
>OLPC01003431.1_pt1 | contig 10437 bp, 8 predicted proteins | sample 1672341 | NCBI WGS metagenome assembly OLPC01 (sample SAMEA3136673, study PRJEB25190) | human gut metagenome | reverse complement strand
CGGCAGAATACATCTGCCATAAGGACGGAGTGATAATTCAACACCGCGTTGCCACCTTAATTCACGGGAACCTCCCGTGCTCTCTATGGATACTTCCATATCCCCGCAATTAACGCTTGCTGCACGTCGCAGAATACTCGGCTGCGCTTTGCGCCGCCTTTGGCTGCGCCCTCTACGGTCCATTTGTATACCCGGCGTTCTGCGGCGTTCCCAGCTGAAATGGCGGAGCCCGCCATAACTCGCCGCTCTCTGTGAGTGCCACGGATATTTTTATCTCCGTATCATCGGTTTCAAGGGCATATTCGTTTGTTATCAATATTCTTTGATCCGCAGTTGCTGCGGTCTTTTCATATTCTATCACAAAGCTCCCGATTTGTCAAGAGCTCATTCCACCGGGATACCCTCTTCCGCCATTCCGGTCTCATCGGTTGCAGGCTCCGGCTCCGGGACGTTTACACGCACCTCTGCGCGGCTGCTTCCGGTCTCGGCGGCGAGCCAGTTTTCAAGCAGCTTCTGCGCCGCGGCGTCCTGCGGCTTGGCGGAGTCCGCGAGGAGCAGCGCATGCTCTCCGGAGCTGTCGGTAACGCTTCCGCAGCGGATATTGCTCAGCTCCGGGAATATCTTCACGGCCTTCGCCGTCACGGCGGCGTAGTCTACCGTGCTCTTCAGCTCGGAATTTTCGGTTTTCAGCCCGGACAGCTCCTGCTCCCTTTCGGAGAGCTGCCGCTCAAGCTCGTTTATGCGGTTCTCCTGGAGGGCTATGGTGATCTTGTCGCCGCTGTCCTCGTCGGTGCCTGCGTCAACGATGTTGTTCTGAGTTACGTTCAGCGTGTAGCCGTCAAGCCCGTATTTCGGCATTTCCTGCTCCAGCATGGATATCACATCGTCTGAGATAGGCGTGCCGACCAGCGAAACCGATATCATGCGAGCGCTCTTGTCGGCGCTGCTCTTTACCAGAGAGGTGTTCGGGAATACGAACTCACTGTTAAGGTATGTGGATATATTTTTGTCCATGATGGAGCCGTATACCGTGGAAGCCCCGAAGAACACGCTCGGCACAGCCGCGACGATCGTTATCGCGGCGACGGCGCGGTTTATGACCTTCTGCTTCTTGTCGCTGACGTTGCGGTGATACGGCACGCGCAGCATCATGGTGACTATCATCGTTGAGAGCGAGATGAACAGCGTGTTTATCAGGAACAGATAAAACGCGCCGAGGAAGAACGACGGCTGACCCGAGGCAATCCCATAACCCGCAGTGCAGAGCGGAGGCATGAGCGCCGTAGCTATAGCCACGCCCGGGATAACGTTTCCCTTTTTCTCGCGGGTGTTTCCGATGGCGCCGGCGATACCGCCGAAAAGTGCTATCAGGACGTCCCAGATGGTGGGGCTGGTACGGGCTATCATCTCCGCGGTGGGAGTGTCTATCGGGGTGATCAGGAAGTACACAGTGGAGCTTATCAGGCTTATCACGACCTGAGTTCCGAAGCGAAGCAGCGCCCTCCGGAGGAGCCGCAGGTCGCGCACCGCGAGGGAGTAACCCATCGTCATGATCCCGCTCATCAGCGGAGATATCAGCATCGCGCCGATGATGACCGCCGTGGAGTTCATGTTCAGACCTATCGACGCTATCAGCGCCGCAAGGCACAGTATCCACATGTTCGGTCCGTGAATGACCGTGTTTTCCAGCATCATTTCGTCGATTTCCTCGTAGCTCATCATGCCGTCGTGCATGTTGAGCAGGTCGGCCATGAACTTGCGCACTCCGGTGCGCTTTTCCCTTATCTCCTTATGTATGCCGCGGTCTATTTCGTCGGCTTTTTCTGTTTCTTTGCTCATTACGACACCTTCTTGAATAAATTTCCTACATTATAGCACGGGCGTGGACAAAAAGTCAACAACGTTTTGCTCTTTCCTGCGGAATACCGCTTTACAATACCGCGAGGTTGTGATATAATTATAGAGTATAGATTCTTCCAGAAAGGACGACGCTAAATGTTAAAGCCATTTTCCGACCGCGTGTCCGGCTTACAGCCTTCCGCGATACGCGAGATACTTAAATTCACCGCAGACCCCGAAGTGATAAGCTTCGCCGCAGGAAACCCCGCGCCGGAGGCGTTCCCGGTAGAGACCATCGCAAAGCTCTCCGCTGACATCTTCCGCGAGGAGCCGATAAACGCATTGCAGTACTCCATCACCGAGGGCTACCCGAAGCTCCGCGAGTGGCTGAAGGCCGACCTCACGAAAAAGGGGCTGTTCCGCGATGGCGACCAGGTAGTCATCACCAGCGGAGCACAGCAGGCTATCGAGACCACCGCGAAGATACTCTGCAACGAGGGCGATGTGATAATCTGCGAGGATCCGGCGTTCGTAGGCTCGCTGAATGCATTCAGGAGCTACGGCGTTAAGCTGGTGGGAGTTCCGATGGACGACGACGGCATGAAGCCCGACAGCCTTGAGGAAGCCCTGAGATCCAACCCCACCACAAAATTCATCTACACTATCCCGAACTTCCAGAACCCCACCGGCAGGACGACCACCCTCCAGCGCCGTAAGGAAATACTCGCCCTTGCTGAAAAGTACGGCGTGTACATACTGGAGGACAACCCCTACGGAGCGCTCCGCTTCGAGGGCGAGGACGTAAAGTCCATCAAGGAGCTTGACGCAAAGGGAAACGTGCTTTACTGCGGAACATTTTCCAAGACCCTGGCTCCCGGACTGCGCGTAGGCTACCTGCTGGGCGCGTCCGACGTCGTATCGAAGGCGGTCGTAGGTCTCCAGACAAGCACCGTGCACACCAACATCTGGGCGCAGATGCTGACCTACCGCTTCCTCACCAACGTTGATTTCGACGAGCATCTGAAGAAGCTCCAGGCTATCTACCGCCACAAGTGCCATCTTATGCTCGGGGGGCTTGAAAAGGAGCTTCCGGATTTCATCAGCTTCACACACCCGCAGGGAGGTCTGTTCATCTGGGCTACCCTGCCGGATAAGTACGACATGAACGCTTTCTGCAAGGGAGCTGTCGAGCGCAAGGTGGCCGTTGTCCCCGGAAACGCGTTCTGCTCTGATGAGAGCGCCGTTTCCCACTCCTTCCGCCTGAATTTCTCCACCCCGACAGACGAGCAGATTGAAAAGGGCGTGAAGATACTCGGCGCGGCGGCAAAGGAGCTTTTAAAGTAATTTCAGCATTTCAGACGGGAGGTGAGTCTGCATGGTATGCGGAAAATGCGGCAAGGCGTTCGACGAGAGTGCGCAGGCTACAGAGGGACGCTGTCCGTTCTGCAAGACGGTGCATACCCCCGAAGGCGACCCTATCCGCGAGCTTAAAGGGATACTGAGCTACATAGCGCAGCACTTCGGCGAAAAGACCCTTCTCGACCGCCGCCGCACCGACGCGCTTATAGCGGACATCTTCCCGAAGGAGAACGCCGCGCGCCGATTGTGCTACGTTGCGCTCTACGACGGCTGCGCGCAGAAGCTGTGGACGGTGCGGGGCAAGCCGTTCGAGGTGCGCTCCGCCGCTGCGGCAAGGTGCGTTAAGTCGCTGAGGGACGAGATCGGACTGAAAGGACGCTCTGCCGCTTCGGCAGTTGAGGCAGTCGCGGAAGCCCTGGGCTGCGACATTGCGTTCAGAATGGAGGCTCCGCCTTCCGCCGCAGAGACTGAAAGCCGCAAGAACATCACCGACAGTGCAGAGCAGTACAGCCTGGGACGTCACTTCGACCGCATAAAGGACTACAGCAGGGCGCTGTACTGGTTCGTCCAGTCGGCTCAGCAGGACTGCGCCGAAGCGGAATACTACGTGGGGTTCTACCTCATGGAGGGCAGGGGCGGCACGCAGGACGTCAAGACCGCCCGGGAATGGTTCCTGAGAGCGGCTGAAAACGGCGTCCCCGCCGCGCAGTACATGACCGGATACTTCTACGCCGAGGGCATAGCCTGCGAGCTCAACGAGGGCGCCGCATTCGAATGGTTCCTGCGCTCTGCAAAGCAGGGCTACGAGGAGGCAATAAAGGTGATAGCGCTGAGCTACGAAACCGGTACGTTCGTCGATGAAAACCCGGAGACCGCCGTCCGCTGGCGAAAGCTCCTGCCGAGCCAGCCGGAAGCCACAGAGCCGCCGCCCGACGAAGATAAAGAGCCGCCGGAGCCGCTCCCGGACGACGGCGAGGAGAACTACCAGTCCGCGCGGCGCTGCCTTGCCGAAAAGGACTACACCGGCGCTGCGATGTTCTACCGCCACGCCGCGGAGGCGGGTCACGCGAAGGCTCAGTGCAGCTACGGAAAGTGCCTGTACCTCGGAAGCGGCGTTGAAAAGAACATTTACGCGGCGTTTTCGTGGTTCTCGAAGGCGGCGGCTCAGGGTCTGGACATCGCGCAGTACAATCTCGGCGTGATGTACCTTCGCGGCACCGGCGTTGAGAAAAACCGCTCGGAAGCGAAGCGTTATTTCCGCATGGCGGCGGAAAACGGACATTCAGAGGCCGCAAAGGTGCTCGAAAAGCTTGAAAATCAGGAACATAAATGATCGGAGGAAAACAGAGTGAAAGCAGCAGTTATCCTTACAAAATGCAAGAACGACCACGCACTGTTCGGCATACGCACGGAGCAGCGCGAGGACGGAGGCTGGTACGCTACGTGGGCGTTCAAGGTGTCGGAGCAGACCGCCGAGCGCGAGAAGTTCGGCGATACTAAGATAAGCGGAAATATCTACATCACAACAGAGTACCCCTCCTGCCCCTACTGCGGCGCGAAGGGATTCTTCCAGTGCGCGGAGTGCGGCAGGACCACCTGCTGGAACGGCGAGAACGAAACGGTATGCGAGTGGTGCGGCAACGAAGCCGAGACCGCCGCAGAGGAGAAGTTCGACTCCATAACCGGAGGCGGCTTCTGATGATGAAGGTCGGTGACAGAGTTCCGCTGGAATTAGGCGGCGAGGCGGAAATAACGCAGCTTCTCGGGCAGGGCGGACAGGGCGCAGTCTACCGCGCCTCCTACCGCGGGAGGGACTACGCGCTGAAAATGTACTTCACGAAGAAACTGAAAAATCCCGCAATGTTCCGCGAGAATCTCCAGCGCCTGTGCGAAGACGGCAGTTCTTCCCCGGCGTTCGTAATGCCGCTGATGATGACCGCCGACACCTCCGAGGGCTTCGGCTTCCTGATGGAGCTTATCCCGCCGGAGTACGCGCCGTTTTCCGATATTCTGAACGCCCGGGTGAAATTCTCCGGGCTGTATTCCATAGTGAACGCCGCGATAAAGATAACCTCGGCGTTCCGGGAACTGCATAACTCCGGCAGAAGCTACCAGGACCTCAACGACGGCGGATTCTTCATTCGCCCGACCGACGGCGACGTACTGATATGCGACTGCGACAACATCGCGCCCTACGGCGAGAACCTCGGAATCGCAGGCAAGCCCGGCTACATGGCACCGGAGATAGTAAGGGGCGAAAAGGCTCCCGACAAGCTGACTGACCGCTATTCCCTGGCGGTGGTGCTGTTCCGGCTTCTGCTGCGCGGCGACCCGCTGGAGGGCGGCAGGGTGCTGAAAAGCGTCTGCCTTACGGAGGACGCGGAGCGCCGTCACTACGGCTACGAACCGATGTTCGTCTATGACCCGTCCGACGATTCCAACCGCCCGGTGCGCGGAGTCCACAACAATATAATCAAGTTCTGGCGCATAATGCCGGACTATATCCGTGACGCGTTCACCGTTTCCTTCACCGACGGACTTTTCCAGCCGGAAAAGCGGCTTATCGAAAAGCAGTGGCTTGACCTCCTGGTGCGCATGCGCGGCGATATCTGCGCCTGCACCTGCGGCGCCCAGGGATTCATCTCCGGCTCGGAGCGCGACCCCGACGGAAAGGTGGTCTGCCCCTGCGGTACCCACTACCAGCCGCCGCTGGCGCTGCATCTTGGAAAACAGCGCATTCTGCTGTTTGACGGCGCAAAGCTGTTCAATGATGATGTCGAGTGTATCGGCGAGGTAGTCCGCAACAAGGTGAACCCCGGTCTTTTCGGGCTGAAGAATCTCTCAGGCGAGGCATGGAGCTTCACGCTCCCAAACGGGCAGGAAAAAACGGCGGCTCCCGGGTCGGCGGTGCCTGTATTCAACGAAACCGTGCTTGATATCGGCGGAGTTTCCGGGCAAATAAACGGCGAAATTTAATGCGCGTAACACCCGCATTTTGTGCAGAATAGCCTTTGACAAAACGGGAAGTTTCTGCTAAAATCATAAGGTAATAAATAAAAAAGATCGTGTGGCATTTGCGTAAATCCAGATTCGGAACGCAGCTGCCGCACTTTTTTTGTGAGAGGAGATAATTTACACAATATGGAAAGCGCAAAGAATCCACAGATGAACAAAATGGCGGCGGCACCGGTCAACCGGCTCATGCTGAGCATGGGTATTCCGATGATAATTTCAATGATGCTGCAGGCGGTCTATAACATTGTTGACAGCGCGTTCGTGTCCAACATGGCAGAGGGAGGCGAACAGGCTCTGAACGCGCTTACGCTGGCTTTCCCGGTGCAGATGCTGATGGTCGCGATAGCCATAGGCACCGGCGTGGGAATGAACGCGCTGATGTCCCGCAGCCTTGGCCAGGGCGACCGGGAGCTCGCGGGCAAAGCCGCCGGAAACGCGATATTCCTTGCGGCGGTGATATACGTGGTGTTCCTGCTGTTCGGAATATTCGGCACGGGAGCATACGTAGGCTCGCAGACGAAGAACGCAGAAATAGCGGAGATGGCGGAGGAATATATCCGCATATGCTGCACGCTGTCATTCGGGATAATCTTCTTCTCGGTGTTTGAAAAGACCCTCCAGGCTTCCGGGCGGTCGCTTTTCTCCACGATAGCGCAGGTCGCAGGAGCCGTTACCAACATCATACTCGACCCGATAATGATCTACGGCCTGCTCGGGATCCCTGAGATGGGAATAGTCGGCGCGGCGCTTGCTACGGTCATCGGTCAGGTGGTTTCCTGCGTTCTGGCTGTGATATTCCACTTCCGGCTCATCAAGGAGATAGACAGCGGCTGGCGGTACATCAGGCCCTCCGGCTCCGTGATAGGAAAGATATACTCCATCGGGCTTCCCGCGATAATCGCGCAGGCTCTGATGTCAGTTATGACCTACGGACTTAACCTTATACTCGTCCAGATAAGCGAAAACGCCGTCACCGCCTACGGACTCTACTACAAGATACAGCAGTTTATACTGTTCGCAGCATTCGGACTGCGCGACGCCATCACGCCTATAGTTTCCTTCGGCTACGGCATGGGAAGCCGGGAGCGCGTAAAGCAGGGCATAAAATACGGCATGCTGTATACGCTGATAATCATGGCGGCGGGTCTTGTCCTGCTGGAGATATTCGCGCAGCCCTTCGCGGCGCTGTTCGGGCTTTCCGGTGAAACAGAGCAGCTCTGCGTCAGCGCTATGCGGGTGATTTCGCTAAGCTTCATTTTCGCCGGCGCTAACGTGGCGTTCCAAGGAATTTTTCAGGCGCTGGAATCCGGCGTGCAGTCGCTGTTGATATCGGTGTGCAGGCAGATACTGTTCGTTCTGCCGGTGGCATGGGGATTCTCGCTTGTCGTAAGGAATTCCGGCAGCACTGACATGATGTGGCTTGTATGGCTGACATTTCTTATCGCCGAGGGGCTGTCCGCCGTCATTGCTGTGATACTGATGACGGGTATTTCCAGGCGCAGGATTAGCACGCTTGGTAATTAATCGCCGACCCGCTGCATATAATCAACCAAAAACAGTTTCAGGAGGTTTTTATGCGGCGGGGAATCCGGATACGGTCAGGCTTATCGGCTGACGAAACGAGATTCTTCTGGGAACCTCTAAAAACCGGTTTGAAGAGGGAAAATGGGTAGAGTGCGCCGAATGCGATGAAAGCCGACGAAGTAAGGCTGTATGCCTTACGAGGAGGTTTGAAGAAGCAGGCGGTGTGCTATACACATTTTCACTCAAACAAGGTTTTTAGAGGTGACCTTCTGCATATAAAGGAATGTATGGAATGTACGTTCCGATATTCCGCACTGCCCGATCCTACTTACACGTACTTTACAGGAGGTCAATATGGAAGACATGAAGAAGCTCGTTGAAAAATACAAGCGCGAACTTATGGAATACAGCAGACAGGCTCCCAAACCCGAGAAGCTCTCATTCCCGGAAATGCTGCCGGAGGAGCCGCCGGCTCAGGGCGTCCAGGAAATCCCGGAGCACCGGGATACTCAGCCGCAGTCCTCGGAGCCGCCCAAACCCCGTATCATCGGATACTCTGACGATCAGCGTGCGCTGAACGACCTTGAGAAGTACTTCTCCGACATAATAAACACCGCTCCGCCGGCTGACGGGAATCCGGAGGCTTCCGAAACTTCGGATCGATCTGGCGAGCTTCCGGAGCAGGAACTGCCGCAGTCCGACCGCCCGGAGGGAGTGCAGACCGACGATTTCAACTCGCTGCCGCCGCAGTTCACGGATAACCCTCCGCAGATAGCCGAAACAAACGAGGAGCCGCCCGTGGAAAACAACACGCCCAGCAATGAGCTGGAGCGGGAGCAGCCGTCCCAGTTCCCGCGGGAGGGCGAGAACACCACTGCGGCTCCGGGAACCATCGAAAACATCGGAACTCTGCCGGTGAGCGGTCAGTCCCCGGACGAACGGCTCGGGCGGCGGACATTCGTGGACCAGTCGGGACCGGTGAATTCCCGCGACGACATCAAGCCGCTCGTACAGCAGGAGAACGACGGTCACACCAAGTGCCCCGACGAGCCGGAATACGACAAGCTCGAGGATTTCCTTGCGGTGAACACCCGGCAGGGTACGCTTCGCTTCAGGACATACACGGCGCGCAATGCACTGCCTGTCCCGAACGCGCGGGTCATCGTGTTCAAGATAATCGGCGGGAAGCCGCACACATTCTACGACCTCGTCACCAATCAAAGCGGTCAGACCGAGATAGTGCCGCTGCCCGCGCCGCCGAGCCATCTTTCCCAGACCCCCGACAGCGGAATACAGCCCTATTCCCTGTATGACGCGGATATCACCGCCAAGGGCTACGCGCCGGTGGCGATAAGGAATCTCCCCATATTTGAGGGGATACTCTCCGTGCAGCGTACCGCGATGATTCCCAGAAGCGAGGACAGCGGCGAGACCATCAGCGAGAACGAACCCGACCTTACGGAGGTGCCGAATGCCTGATATCGCCAAACCAGTCATTCCGGAAACGATAACCGTACATCTCGGCACGCCGGATTCCGACGCCCAGAATGTCACCCTGTCCTTCCCGGACTACATCAAGAACGTGGCAAGCAGCGAGATATACCCCACCTGGCCGGAAGCCGCGATACGCGCCAACATCTACGCCCAGGTGACATTCGCGCTCAACCGCGTATATACCGAGTGGTACCGCAGCCGCGGCTATGATTTCGACATAACAAGCTCCACGCAGTACGACCAGGCGTTCGTATACGGCAGGGACGTTTTCAATAACATCAGCCAGATCGTCGATGAGATATTCAACAACTACGTCGTGCGGCAGGGGAGCGTCTGTCTGGAACCGCACCGTACCCGGACGGAGTGCGGTAACGACCGGCTCATGTCCCGGCTGCACGCCGTATTCACCGTCGAGTGCAGGCATAGTCAAATTGGTTGCCGGTCCGGTGTAAAACTGCCGGTCTGGCGTGATGATCTCCAGATAGAAGGTGTTCTCCATCAGAGTGCCCCCATATCCTTGGCCTTTTTGTGGACCTCGTCTACCGTGCCGACCATGGAGAAGGCAGCCTCCGGATACTGGTCAAGTTCACCGCCGAGCAGCGCTTCAAAGCCACTGATGGTGTCCTCAAGCGTTACATAGCGCCCTTCCAGACCGGTAAACTGCTCGGCAACCGAGAACGGCTGCGAGAAATACTGCTGCATGCGGCGGGCACGATCGACAATGCGGCGGTCGTCTGCACCAAGCTCCTCCATACCGAGGATGGCGATGATGTCCTGCAGTTCGCGGTAACGCTGCAGCAGCTCCTGTGCGCCGCGTGCGACCTTGTAATGCCGCTCACCGACAATATCCGGCTCGAGGATACGCGAGGTGGAATCCAGCGGGTCAACGGCAGGGTAGATGCCCTGCTCGACAATCTTACGGGAGAGGACTGTCTTGGCGTCCAGGTGGGTAAACGTGGTCGCCGGAGCCGGGTCGGTCAGGTCATCCGCCGGAACGTAGACCGCCTGCACGGACGTGATTGCGCCGTCCTTGGTGGAGGCGATACGCTCCTGCAGAGCACCGACCTCATCAGCCAGCGTCGGCTGGTAGCCGACCGCCGAGGGCATGCGGCCCATCAGTGCGGAAATCTCCGAGCCTGCCTGTACATAGCGGAAAATATTGTCGATAAACAGCAGCACGTTCTGCTTTTTCACATCGCGGAAGTA
>OLPC01003430.1_pt1 | contig 10442 bp, 8 predicted proteins | sample 1672341 | NCBI WGS metagenome assembly OLPC01 (sample SAMEA3136673, study PRJEB25190) | human gut metagenome | reverse complement strand
AAAGTACTAGGGGATTCGCACCTCAAAAACTCAGATAATTGGTTGAAAAAAATTGAAAGGTATGCTAATATACACTTATAAATAGCAGGTATGCATAAAAAGTATCATAAAAAATTTAAAATATTGGACATTCTTGCTGTAACAACTCAAGCCCGTGAGGGCATTGAAACGTATGTACGTAGAACAAACGTTGCACTTGAGAACAGGTAACAACTCAAGCCCGTGAGGGCATTGAAACTAAATTTTGGTGTCGTATGCGATCATCTTCCAAAGTAACAACTCAAGCCCGTGAGGGCATTGAAACATCCAATCGCTTTCCGACTCTTTTCCTGTTGTGCCGTAACAACTCAAGCCCGTGAGGGCATTGAAACATTGGTAACACCAGATCCGATATTAGCCTGCATGTAACAACTCAAGCCCGTGAGGGCATTGAAACATCACTCAGGGTTTTCGCAAATCCCTGGAACTTCTGTAACAACTCAAGCCCGAGAGGGCATTGAAACGTTTTTGCCTTCGCTGTTTTTTCCATCCATTCAGTAACAACTCAAGCCCGTGAGGGCATTGAAACATACCTCTCTAGCCTTAATTAGTTTTCCTGCCAAGTAACAACTCAAGCCCGAGAGGGCATTGACACACTCGGAGATGCATTGAGGATATCCTGAACTGACTTTTCGTAGAAATGAAGTATAAGCCCGAGAGGGCATTGAAACATAACTCGTTAATCATCTTATTCAGCTGCTCATCGTAACAACTCAAGCCCGAGAGGGCATTGACACTCTCGTTCTTCCATGAAGTCCTCTACTTGATCTATGATCGTAGAAATGAGGTATAAGCCTGTGAGTTATCAGTAAAATGATAAAAGAGTGGTGCGAAAGGCAGGGCTCCAGTGCCTGTCCCCGGCAAAAAAGTATAAACTTTATAAAAGTTTTATAAACAAAAGTATACATTTTGTGCAGAGGAGTCTGAGCAGCAGCACGAGAGGGTAGCGTGTTACTGCTCAACTCAACTTATCAAGAGGTAAACGCTCAATAGTGGATGGTAAGCGACGAATAACACCCCGGATTCCATATCTGCCTAAACCGTGTCATAATTAGTGCATGGAGTGGCAAGTCTTCTGTTTATCAGTTGGGGGTGCAATTCCAGTGCCTGTCCCCGGCAAAAACATTTCCAGTTCAGATCAATAAAAGGCGTGATATTGTTTGTGTTACAGTAATCATAGTAAGGCATTGCATCATGTGCAGAATCCAGAAGCAGTTTCGTAACGATTGCATCAGGGAGCATTTTTTTCATGGAAAACCAGTTGTACAAAAAGCCGTGCGAGTCATGCCTTGAAGCAGGACTCAGGAAGGGAAATACAGGCAGGTCATTTTCAGAATCAGAAGCAGTCAGCATGTATAAGTCGTACCCAAAGTAATAGCGATTGCAGTGGGAATCCCAACCGATATCACAGTCAGGCTGATGATAAATGCGGTTGTATTTACAATCGCGGATGCCGTTTTCCAGACAGTTGCAGGTTCTCGTTTTCCGTTCCTGTGCAGAAGTATAAACAGGAGTACCGTCACCAGCTAAGGCAAGGGATTTTAAAGAAATGAGTCCCCGTTTGGCAGAGTGTTGAAGGAAAAAGGTATTAAAAATTTCCCAAAGTTTTGAGGAGGGAGCCATATCATCAGGCGGATTTTTTTCAAACTGCCGAAAGAGATCATCAACGGTAAGTTTTTCGACAGGAGGAGCTTTTTCTTCTTTTCCTTTTGACTTCTGAGGTTTTTCTTTAGGGAGATGTACTGGATTTGAAAGATTCTTGTCAGGAGATAACCAGAGGCGTCTATGAAAGTCATAAAAGGTACCAACGCCAGGAGTGTCACCAACAGAAAAGCCAGAAATAATGGCATGGAGATAATTCTCTTTCAGATCAGCAGCAAATCTTGTGTAGGAAGTAATTTTAAATTCAACAGAAACAAGGATAGCGCGAAGCATGTCGGAAGGGAACCTTGGTTCAGGACCAAAGACATAAGATCATCAATTGGTGACAGATCAAGATTCCAAAACTTATCAAGGATCTGCCAAGAGGAAGGAGAGAGGGAAGTTGCAGCATTCGGATAATATTTACGAAGTTGAGTCAGGACACGTTCCTGATAGGCGGAATGACCGCCGATGTTAATAGGTTTCAATGAAACACACCTCCAAATCAGAAGTCTATTTCGGCAGAGCTGAAACGATATACCTTATTGATCAAGAGGCGCAAAGCGCCGCATTTTTAAAGATAAATGTCAAGGGCTTTGTGAAAAAAAGGTGGAGAAAAAATAAAAATGGAATCTCAGAAGCCTTGTAAATACAGGCTTAGAGATTCCGAGAGACTATTTGAAAAGAAAAGGAGAAAATATATGCCTACGCCAGCAAGTATGAAATTACCATTAGTAAATGATCCAATGGAATTTGAAAAGATGTGTAAAGATGTATTGCAATATAAACTTAATGTTACAATTGAATTATATGGCCATTCAGGAGAAAAACAAAACGGGATTGATTTAAGAAGCACAAACTCACCAATAAAATATGCAGCTCAATGCAAAAATTATTCTGAAAAAAACATAGAAAAGTTTAAAATTCAAATAAAAAAAGATATTGATATGGCAAATGAAAATCACGACATTGATATATTTTATATAATGACCTCATTACAAAGAAACTCTAAAATTCAGGATTTTATAAAAATTTTGGCAGATAAAACTAAATTTGAAATACAAATTATGTTTTGGGATGATATTGAAGAGGTGATATGTAATAGAAACGATTTAATGGCTGCATATTATCCTACTCTTATTTCACAAGATAATAAAATTACACTAGCACAATTAAATGAAATTATTGAGAGTGCTACAGAATTAAAAAATTGTGCCAAAAATATATATGAGACTTCTTCTCTTTACAGCGCAGGTAGATCGCAAGAAACAGATACTGAAATATATAGAATTGCAAGATATATGCACATTCATTCAGAATTATTATATAATTATTTTAAAAAGTGGAATATTGAGTTGACTAATATGAAAGTTGCATCACATATTGATTGGATTAGTGAAAATATGCCAACGTTTTACATAGACTGTGGCTTTGGCGATGGTATGGTTTTGACAGTAGTTGAATTTCTTGCATATTTCAGAGATGATAGTCAAGGTAATTTTGATAATTTCACAAAACACTGTAAAAAGATAGTTAAAAACATTAATAAATATGAGGCTGCGAGAAAGAAGTCTGTAAATAATATTCTTCTATGATGCGAATGGCAAAAAGTTATTGATAGCGCTTTTTGCCATTGCTTTATATATAACAGTAAAAAAGTGGTATGTCAAGAGCAAGTCGGAATCCTGCCCTTTTTGTTGATTGCCAGATAAATTTGACTCACTTTTACGTTAAATTCTGATTCAATATCATTGCCATTAGTATCACTAAGTATTATGTACGAAGGAGGATTACCAGAATAAAGGGCCGCATTGGTGCCTGTCCCGGCAAAAAAGTATAAACTTTATAAAAGTTCTATAAACAAGGGCAGCGTGTTACTGCTCAGCTCAACTTATCAAGAGCGTGAAAAAATAGGATGACAACGGTTGTATTTAGTGCTATACTTAATCCAGTGTCAAGGTTAAGTACACCTCATTAAATATGTCCAAAATGTTAACATGCACGAAAAACGGCTGTTGTCAGAATATTCTGATAAATACCTGCAAAAACAGGCTCTGGAAACCGCATAAAACCTAGGTTTTTGAAGGGGTACCGTAGAAATGAGGTATAAGCCCGAGAGGGCATTGAAACTGCTTGCAGCTGGATCAACCTGTGCGAACGGGATGTCAACGTAGAAATGAGGTATAAGCCCGAGAGGGCATTGAAACAAGAGACATCTGGATTCCAGAACTCAAATCCAGATCTATGTAGAAATGAGGTATAAGCCCGAGAGGGCATTGAAACTTCTTAGATATACGCATTAAAGTGCTTATCTGACCTGCGTAGAAATGAGGTATAAGCCCGAGAGGGCATTGAAACACTCAACCACGATCATAGGCAGGATCTTAGTTAAGGTAACAACTCAAGCCCGTGAGGGCATTGAAACTTAAAGGTATTAGTCCACTTCTCAGCGATTACTGGTAACAACTATTCGGAGTCCAGCTCGATAAATGAGGGAACGGTGTATTATGATGTGCGCTTTAATGCTATCGCACCGGAAAATGGAGAACCGATTACTCTGATCATCAATTTGGAGATTCAAACTGATGATAAGCCAGATTAACATTGGTGCCTGTCCCCGGCAAAATGCAGTATGCGAACATTATTCTGAAAAAGGGTGTTGTGTATACGGATTAATCGAAGGTGGCTTGACATGTAATGTCAAAATTAGTATTATGGTGGTAATAAACGTTAGCAGAGGAAAAAATCGTCGCGTGTCGCGTTTTTAAAAGGCTAACAAAATAAAGTAATGTTAGTTCGTCTGAATGAAGGCGGAATGGCGAAGCGTTGCGTTCGGAATGCGAAGGTTGGAATGGAAAGAATGATTGGAAGGAGATTATGCATATGGATAAAAAATATCAGATATTTATTAGTTCTACTTATACTGACTTAAAAGAGGCAAGAATGAAAGTGCGTGATGCTATCCTTTCAATGTATCATTTTCCAGTAGGCATGGAGTTGTTTGGCGCAGCGAGTGAAGAGCAGTGGCAAATTATCAGTGAAACGATTGATTCTTCTGATTATTATGTGCTTATTATTGCTCAGCGGTATGGGTCGATTATTCCTGAAGGATTTTCTGATGCTGGGATCAGCTATACGGAAAAAGAGTTTAGGTATGCGAAAGCGAAAGGTATTCCTATTTTGGCTTTCTTGTTGGATGATAATGTTGCCGTAAAACCAGATTATGTGGAAACCGAAAATCGTGATAAATTAATAGCGTTTAAAAATACAGTGAAAACGGGACGACTTGTTGAATGGTGGACAACAGAGGATGATTTGGCTCAAAAGGTAACAACAGCTCTCTATAAGCAGATTACAAGGACGAAACGTCCTGGTTGGATAAGAGGCGATGCTGTAGATGTTGAGAAGAGTCTTAAGGCGCTCACAGAACTTACAGAACGAAATCAGCAGCTTATCGATGAAAACAGGGCTTTATTGGCAGAGAATCAGCAACTGAAGCAAAAATCAGGGCGAAAACCTAAACTGATAGTTGATCTTGAAGCAGATATTCCAAATGAAGCTAAAAAGGAAGATTCTCTTTTCAGTCGGAAAGAGAATATAAAAACTGAGGGTGATATTATTTATCTCAAAGTTGGCTATGTTGAAACCAGCCAAATTGGAGAGGAATATCAGCCAATGAGTAAAAGGGATTTTATTGGTGAGTTACGTGGTAAAGTAACTGATGAGGAAATTGAAGATTATAATAAGTCATTGCCGTCGAGGGAGGAGATTGAGAAGTATCGAAATCGTTACCGAAACTATCATATGATTATCGATCATGGAATAGCTGTTGCTGCAATCATTGGGAATGTTGGAACGGCGAAAGCTACAGATGTTTCAGTAACAATTGAATTTCCTGATGAGATTCAAGTCCTTGATATTAATAAAGTGCGAAAACTAAAAGAACCAGAACCACCAAAGATGCCAAGAGATCTTCGAGAAATTGCATATGAGAGAGCTCATAAGTCAGAGATGGCGATGGCAGAAATGCTTTTTCCATTTGAACAACCCGCTAATCCTTCTCTTAGGGATTGGATAAACTTGGGTACAGAAGACATGCGCAATAATATCTTTGAATCGGTAAATATTTCTAGTAATAGGATTGACATTGAAACTAAGAATGGTATTGTACATTCAAAATGGGATTTTTTTAATGGAATCTATATTGTTCCAATGAAAAAGGGCAGGTTTAAAGCGAAGGTTGTATTCATGTGTGCAGAGTATGAGAATCCAGAGGAAAAAGAGTTGACTTTCATATGTGAGTAATAAAGGCAAAATGGATACATATTTTTGTTTAGAAATTGGCAAATTGAGATGTTTTTGGTTCTAAAAAAAGAAGGGATGAATTTATGAGAAGTATATTAGCAAGCTTTCCAACAGAAAAATTAATACTACATAAACCGTCTGGGGATACTTATGAGGTAGAAGGTTTGGTTGAGTCATCGGGAATTCAGAGTGAAGATATTAACGTACCGATTGAACCAAACGATTACTTTGAACGTAAACTGCCTAATGGAATAATTGAGTATTATAAGGTGATTGATCCAGGATTCCATAAAGGTATGCAGGGTATACCCGATCATTATCAGACAAAGGTGCAAAGAATTTCAGATCCAATTGTCTACGAAACTAAGTATGATAACAAACTTCCACGGATGATCTTCATCAGTCATTCCTCAAAAGACAAGGCGTTTACGAAAGCTTTTGTGGATTTGCTGTTTGATATTGGACTTAATGAAGATGATATTGTCTGTTCCTCATACCCTGGTCTTGGAGTACCGCTTAGAGCCAGTGTATATGAATGGCTTGTGGAAAAATTTCAAGAATGCGATTTACATGTTTTCTACTTCCTTTCCCATAATTATTATAAGTCTGCTGCTAGCTTGAACGAAATGGGTGCAGCGTGGGCAATGAAACAAAAATGGGATGGGATTCTTCTTCCAGGTTTCTCTTTTTCGGAGATTGCTGGTTGTATTGATCCTTCTCAAATTGGCATAAAACTTGATGGGGATATAGATGAATTAAAACATCGATTGGGTGAGTTGAAGGATGATATTGTTGAAGAGTTTGGACTGAGATCCATTAGTGCTACACGTTGGGAAAAGATACGGAATGAATTCATTGATAAGGTTCAAAGGATAGTTTTGACTGAAGAGTGCCCACAGGATGCAGAGTACACGTCAAATTCAGTTGTTAAAAGGACTAGTATAACTGTATATGCTTGTGTTATGCTGATGTACGCTGCTGATGGTGATGGAACAATAATTGTGTTGCCTACATTAGGGGATACGTCCTACCAAGTTGGCGAATACAATATGGAGCGGAGCCAAGAACCACGAGAATTGGCAATCTGGGATGATGCTGTGAGTCAATTGACGGCTAATGGGTATATCAAGAGAATTGGGAAAAGAGATCGGATTTACCAGGTTACAGCCGAAGGGTATAATGTCGCTGACGCTTTTAGAGAACAAAATAATTTAGATCCATCTAAAAAACCGGCTGAAATATTGTCAGAGTTTGGCGAGTAAATATGTCTGTGAGATCTGGACATCCAGTGCCTGTCCCCGGCAAAAACTATAAACAAAAGTATACATTTTGCGCAGAGGAGTCTGAGCAACAGCACGAGAGGGCAGCGTGTTACTGCTCAGCTCAACTTATCAAGAGAGTGAAAAAATAGGATGACAACGGTTGTAATTAGTGCTATACTTAATCAAGTGTCAAGGGTAAGTACACCTCATTAAATATGTCCAAAATGTTAACATGCACGAAAAACGGCTGTTGTCAGAATATTCTGATAAATACCTGCAAAAACAGGCTCTGGAAACCGCATAAAACCTAGGTTTTTGAAGGGGTACCGTAGAAATGAGGTATAAGCCCGAGAGGGCATTGACACACTTATGAGGCAGCCACTGAAGCTGCTGATGTTACGTAGAAATGAGGTATAAGCCCGAGAGGGCATTGACACAGATAGTCTCTGCCTGTAAAGAGAACTCTTCCTTAAGTAGAAATGAGGTATAAGCCCGAGAGGGCATTGACACGTCTTTTATGTGACTTTTCGTCATAGTAACACGGCATTCTGTCGTAGAAATGAGGTATAAGCCCGAGAGGGCATTGACACGGAAGCCCGGAGTAAACTTCTGATCTCCGAATTCCGGGGTAGAAATGAGGTATAAGCCCGAGAGGGCATTGAAACATCCTGTAAAGCTGCTACTGCCTGCGCTTCGTCAACGTAACAACTCAAGCCCGTGAGGGCATTGAAACTTTTCTGGTGGATTGTAGCAATCTATGAACTCGAAACACATTGGTGCCAGACACCTGGTACTAAACTGTAAACGCAAAATGAACAAAAAATGACTAAAAAGTCGAATACTGTCGAATTAGTGTCAGGCTTTGGTAAAATAAAGTCGTGTAGAGGCATCTACACGGTAGCTGCTCTTATAATCACACACCGCTACGAGGTGAGCAGCAGGCAACGATCCATCAGATCGGCTGAGATGTGAAAATGATTTGTCGCTTATTGTTTTATTTGGAACTTGGCTGAGTTGCATAAAGTTAAAGTTTGAAACCGATGGATTTGTCAAAAACATTGAGATTGATGGTAAGCGAACATTGGTGCCAGACACCTGGTACTGGCTACCTGACTCTGGAAGATGATACCCTGATGCAGTGGTGTGTGGATAATGATTTCTGCGGTGAAGCTGCCAAGGCTGTGCGGTATGATTCAGATTTTGTCTGGGAAGGTGAGCCGTGGCCTGCCGGGGAATACATTGTTTCAGAAAAGGATAGAAAGGCAATATATCTTTCTGATATACTTGTAAAAGAAAACTAAATTACACAAGGAGAACATTTATGAACATTCAGGAATCGACAAGACAGATGATAATAGATGAGTTGTTGATGATTGGCTGTGTCACGGGACAGATGGGAGTTGCTGAGTTTGTGCGAAAAGTATATCCTAAAGCCAATAACCTGCCTACGACGGATTACAGGTTTGGAATGACGACGGCTATAGATGATATTCGGCAACACATGGATCGAAATAACGATTGGGGGTTTGAAGAACTCTTTTATTCATATCTTGATTTTTTGAAAATTGATGATGAAGATTTTAAATACTTTTTGGCACAGTATGTACATCCATCAATTAGGAGATTTCAAATTAACGATGAACTCGAAAAAATTCCTTTTAGTAATGATGTCTGTGTTGAAGCAATTAATAAATATTTGACATCAGATGGACTTGAACTTAAACAAACAAGCACGGTTGCCAATATGCCAATATATAGCGTGGTTCCTTTGAATCCAGGAGTAAATGGGCAGTTGAAAAACATTATTTTTGCATCTAAATATAAACCGGAAATTGTTTTGTCAGATGCGCTTAATAACGATGTGACTATTGTAAATAATGCGGATAAATGTCTTGTATATGATGAACCAATTGGGGAACACGGAATCACATGGAAAGAACTTCAAGACTGGTATGATAATGGACTATATATGCTGGATACAGGAACAGATATGGTGACGTTTATGGGAAATTCATTAGGGGATTCTCCAATGGAACAGTTGTTTTTTAATACATATTTAGAACTGGCAGCAGAGAAAGATGGAAAACTACCGGCATTATTTCCACAGGTGTGGCTGTACTACGATCCAAAGTTGCAAAAAGATAGAATTAAAAAGATTTTTGAACATCAGCGCATGGATTTCCTTATGCTTTTTTCTGAATCACAAAGAGTAGTTATTGAGATTGATGGGGTGCAACACTATGCGGATTATGTTGCGGGAAATAAGAAACATTATGCATCAGTTGATAAATATGCTGATATGATGGCTGCACAACGGGAAATGAGTTTGGCTGGTTATGACGTCTATAGATTTGGGGCAAAAGAATTATATGATCCTGCTATTGGAAAAAGAAAAGTGCGTGCTTTTTTTGAAGGGCTATTTTCTAAATATGGTATATTAGCGTAAAAATATAAAAGAGTGAGGTGCTCGGTGGGAGATAAAAGACCATATAAACCAAGAAAACCCGGCGCCGGCCGGAAACCGTTGAAGCCGAACTATGATGCGGCAGCTATCCTGCAGGAGCAGATACAGGCTGCCGTGGTCCTCTACGAAGAAGATAACTCCCTTCAGACAATCGCAGACACATTATCTCTCAATCCCATCAAGGTGCGAAAGCTATTGATCACGGCCGGTGTTTATGAATCGGAAATTGCAGATGTGGTGAACGCTTCTTTTGAGGAAAAACAGGGGATGTCTTATAAAGAAGCATTGGAAGCGGTGGCTGCAGAACTGAATTTGTCAAAAGCATCTGTGACTTCTTATTTACCTTATAAGAAAGGCGTGTATTTCAGAGAAAACTGTGAGAGGGAGCAGATCAGCGTTGTGGCAGAGGGGCTTCGACGAATGTGGCAGAGGAAGAAAGCGGTTGAAGCGTTGCAGAGCAGTCATGATGAACAGCATCTCTGGAAGTGTATCGTTGCTTTTCAAGGATACCGGTTCAAGACGATATCTGGATTGCCGTTTTCCTATAAGATCAAGACCGGGCGGAATGTTAACCATTACGTGCCAGACCCCGGCAAAAAAATATAAACTTTATAAAAGTTCTATAAAAAAAGTTTACATTTTGTGCAGAGTAGTTTGAGCAGCAGCACGAGAGTGCAGCGTGTTACTGCTCAGCTCAACTTATCAAGAGAGTGAAAAAATAGGATGACAAC
>OLPC01003414.1_pt1 | contig 10472 bp, 9 predicted proteins | sample 1672341 | NCBI WGS metagenome assembly OLPC01 (sample SAMEA3136673, study PRJEB25190) | human gut metagenome | reverse complement strand
ATGTATCTGCAAAAGACCTTGGAACAGGTAAAGAGCAGCACATCACAATCACAGCTGGTTCCAACATGTCTGACTCCGAGATCGACAAGGCAGTCAAAGAAGCTGCTGAGTTTGAAGCTCAGGATAAGAAACGTAAAGAGGGAATCGATACAAGAAACAATGCAGACTCCATGGTATTCCAGGTTGAGAATGCACTCAAAGAAGCAGGCGACAAGATCGATGCTAACGACAAAGCAGCTGTTGAGACAGACTTGAATGCACTGAAGGATCTCCTTGCTCAGACTGCAAACGCAGAACTGACAGATGCTCAGATCGCAGACATCAAAGCAGCTCAGGAAAAAATGATGGAAAGTGCTCAGAAACTTTTCGCTAAAATGTACGAGCAGACACAGCAGGCAGGCGGCCAGGCTGGCCCGAACCCGGGAGCAGGTGCAGCTCAGGGTGGAAATGAAGCAGGCTACAATGATGATGTTGTGGACGCTGACTACAAAGAGGTCTAAAAGTTACTGAGAAACAGATTAAATAATCATAAAGCCTCCGGTGCAGATGTCAGGTCTGCACGGGAGGCATCTTGGATATAAGAACTAAAACTAAAGCATATAGGAAAGAGAAAAGATGGCTGATAAAAGAGATTACTATGAGGTCCTGGGTGTCAGCAAGACTGCCAGTGATTCAGAACTGAAGAGCGCGTACCGAAAATTAGCCAAAAAATATCATCCGGACGTAAACCCGGGAGATAAAGAAGCAGAGGCAAAGTTTAAAGAAGCTACAGAAGCATACAGTGTCTTAAGTGATGCAGACAAACGTAGACAGTATGATCAGTTTGGTCACGCTGCATTTGAGCAGGGTGGCGGTGGAGCCGGCGGCTACGGTGGATTTGGCGGTTTCGATGGCGCAGATATGGGAGATATTTTTGGAGACATTTTCGGAGATCTGTTTGGAGGCGGCGGAAGACGCCGTGCCAACAACGGACCGATGAAGGGTGCCAACTTACGTGCCCGTGTAAATATTACCTTTGAAGAAGCTGTGTTTGGATGTGACAAAGAACTCGAAATCGTTCTGAAAGATGAATGTACGACCTGTCACGGAACCGGTGCAAAACCGGGAACACAGCCAACTACCTGTCCGAAATGTCATGGAGAAGGTCAGATTGTCTATACACAGCAGTCTATGTTTGGTATGGTTCGAAATGTACAGACCTGTCCGGATTGTAACGGAAGCGGTAAGATCATTAAAGAAAAATGTACTTCCTGTCGTGGAACAGGTTACACATCTTCAAGAAAGAAGATACAGGTTTCCATTCCGGCAGGTATTGACAATGGACAGAGCATCCGTATCCGTGACAAAGGTGAGCCGGGAACGAACGGTGGCCCAAGAGGTGACCTGCTTGTAGAAGTAAATGTTGCGAATCATCCGATCTTCCAGAGACAGGACATGAACATCTTTTCAACAGCACCGCTGACCTATGCACAGGCTGCATTGGGTGGTGAGATTCACATCAACACTGTGGACGGAGATGTTGTATACGAAGTGAAGCCGGGAACCCAGACAGATACCCGTATCCGTCTGAAAGGCAAGGGCGTTCCTTCTCTCAGAAACAAAAACATCCGTGGTGACCATTATGTAACACTAGTCGTTCAGGTTCCGACTAAACTGAATGAAGAAGCGAAAGAAGCTCTTCGTAAGTTTGATGAGGCCTGTGGTAACAAGCCTGGTTCTGAGGCAAAAGGCGGATCTGAGAAATCAGAAAAGAAGAAAAAGAGTTTTATGGATAAACTCAAAGAGACTTTTGAGGACTAAATTCGCTAAAACAAAAGAAACTTTTCAGGAAAAGAGGGAAACCTCTTTTCTTTTTTTGCACTATCATGTATTATAAAAAATAAGGCAAAATTGCAGACACAGTTTGCAGATATCGTAAAGTGGTCGCACAGAACAAGACAGGAGATTACAATATATGAAATGGAACCGTTTTACCATTAAGACAAAAACAGAAGCAGAAGACATGATCATTTGCACACTTGCAGAAATCGGTGTGGAAGGTGTGGAGATTCAGGATCACCAGCCACTGACCGAGGAAGATAAAGCACAGATGTTTGTTGACATCATGCCGGAAGGACCGGCGGATGACGGCATTGCTTATCTGAATTTTTATCTTGAAGAAGATGCAGATAAAGAAAACATTCTTCGTGATGTCAGAAATGCACTGGAAGAACTTCGTACCTTTATGGATATCGGTGAGGCGACGATTGAAGAATCCCAGACTGAGGACAAAGACTGGATCAACAACTGGAAAGAGTTTTTCCATCAGTTCTATGTGGACGATATTCTGATCGTTCCATCCTGGGAAGAGGTAAAAGAAGAAGACAAGGACAAGATGATTCTTCATATCGATCCGGGGACTGCATTCGGAACCGGTATGCATGAGACAACACAGCTTGTTATCCGTCAGTTAAAGAAATACGTAAAACCGGGCATCGAACTTCTCGATGTCGGAACCGGAAGCGGAATCTTAGGAATTACAGCACTCAAACTAGGCGCCGGTCATGTGGTAGGAACTGACCTGGATCCATGTGCTGTTCCGGCAGTACAGGATAATAAAGAAGCCAATGAAATCGTAGATGAAACATTCGATATGATGATCGGAAACATCATCGATGACAAAGAAGTGCAGGATCAGGTGGACTATGAGAAATATGACATCGTAGCTGCAAATATTCTTGCGGATGTGCTAGTACCGCTGACACCAGTGATTGTTCATCAGATGAAAAAAGGCGCTTATTACATCACCTCCGGTATTCTTGATGTCAAAGAAGAAGTAGTCAGAGAAGCTGTTGCAAAAGCAGGTCTGACACTTGTGGAAGTGACCAGACAGGGTGAATGGGTCTGCGTGACTGCAAGAAAGGACTGAGACGATGCAGAGGTTTTTTGTAGAGCCACATCAGATTGATGAGGGAGCACATCAGATTCACATCCTCGGAAGTGATGTCAATCATATTTCAAATGTCCTGCGCATGAAACAGGGCGAGGAACTCTGGATCAGCGACGGAGGTAAAAAGGAATACCGATGTACCATCGAGGAATTCAGCCCGGACGAAGTCCTTCTTCACATTATTTATGCACAGCAACCGGATTATGAGCTTCAGAGCCGTATCTATCTGTTTCAGGGACTTCCGAAGGCAGATAAAATGGAACTGATCATACAGAAGGCAGTTGAGCTCGGTGCATACGAAGTGATTCCGGTAGAGACAAAGCGTTGTGTCGTGAAACTGGACGGCAAAAAAGCAGCAAAAAAGGTTGAGCGCTGGAAACAAATCGCAGAAAGTGCTGCAAAGCAGTCAAAACGTATGCTGATCCCGAATGTACATGAAGTACTGACATTTAAAGAAGCGTTAAAATATGCAGAATCCATGGATGTCCGCCTGATTCCGTATGAACTTGCAAAAGGAATGCAGGAGACAAAGGAGATTCTTGCCGATATCCAGCCGGGACAGTCTATCGGAATTTTTATCGGACCGGAAGGCGGATTTGAAGAAAAAGAAGTAGAAACAGCAATCAGCGAAGGTGCGAAACCGATTACTCTGGGTAAACGTATCCTTCGTACAGAGACAGCCGGACTTGCCATTTTGTCAGTCCTGATGTTTCAGCTTGAGCAATAGATAAAAGAGGAGTGTTATGGAAGTTTATTTTGATAATTCTGCAACGACCAGATGCTATGATTCTGTAAAAGATATCGTAGTGAAGACGATGACAGAGGATTTCGGAAATCCGTCTGCCATGCATTTAAAAGGTGTAGATGCAGAAAAATACGTAAAAGAATCAGCAAAGACGATTGCAGGTATTCTGAAAGTGCAGGAAAAAGAGATTCTGTTCACATCAGGTGGTACAGAATCTGATAACCTTGCACTGATCGGTGGTGCACTGGCAAACAAGAGAAACGGAAATCACATTATTATTACATCGGTAGAACATGCAGCAGTCAGCCAGCCGGCATCTTTTTTGCAGGAACAGGGATTTGAAATCACCTATCTTCCGGTAGATCACGAAGGCAAAATAAAGATGAGTGCGCTGGAAGCAGTTCTGCGCCCTGATACGATTATGGTTTCTACCATGCTTGTAAATAACGAAGTCGGTGCCGTGATGCCGGTAGAAGAAATTGCGAAGATGGTTCACGAAAAAAGCCCGAAGGCTCTTTATCATGTAGATGCCATCCAGGGATTTGGTAAATACCGCATTTACCCGAAAAAGATGGGCATCGATCTTCTTGCAGTCAGCGGACACAAGATCCACGGACCAAAGGGTATCGGATTTTTGTATATCAATGAAAAAGTAAAGATCATTCCGCAGATTCTTGGTGGCGGACAGCAGAGCGGAATGCGCTCCGGTACAGACAATGTGCCTGGAATCGCAGGACTCGGTGTGGCAGCTGCGCAGATTTATGAAAATCTCGACGAAAATGTAGAGCATATGTACCAGCTGAAAGAGCATATTGCAGAGGGCTTATCTGAGATTGAGGATATCCGTATCAATGGTATGCCGCTTCGCGAAGGTGCGCCACAGATTTTGAGCATCAGCGTTATGGGTGTGCGCAGCGAAGTCCTGCTTCATGCACTTGAAGATAAAGGAATCTACATTTCTGCCGGAAGTGCATGCTCCAGTCACAAGAGAAAACCGAGCGCGACGCTTTCTGCAATGGGAATGTCGAAAGACCAGATAGAAAGTACAGTACGTTTAAGTTTCTGTGAAGAAAACACGATGGAAGAAGCTGATTATTTCTTACAGACTATGAAAGAGCTTGTTCCGATGCTCCGCAGATACTCAAGAAAATAAACAACCAGTGTCGGAAAACACTGACAGAAAATTCAGGAGGAAATACCAGATATGATATTTCATGCATTTTTGATCAAATATGCAGAGATCGCCATCAAGGGCAAAAACAGATATCTGTTTGAGGATGCACTTGTAAAACAGATGAAACTGGCTCTCGAGCCGGTAGAAGGCGAATTTACCGTAACGAAAGAACAGGGCCGTGTATATGTGTTCTGTCCGGAAAAATATGATTTTGACGAGGCTGTAGAAGCATTACAGCGAGTGTTTGGTATCGTTGGTATCAGCCCGGTTGTCATTTATGAAGATCAGGGCTTTGATCAGATGGCAGAGGATGTCGTTGCCTACATGAAAGCAAGATATCCGGAATACAAAGGTTCCTTCAAGGTATACACAAGAAGAGCAAAAAAATCTTACCCGATTACCTCTATGGAAGTCAGTGCAGCAATAGGTGAAAAAATCCTCGATGCGTTCCCAGAGGCATCTGTTGATGTACACAATCCGGAAATGACACTTTCCGTAGAGATCCGTGACAAGATTTATGTATATTCCGAGACTATTCCGGGACCGGGAGGGATGCCGATCGGAACAAACGGAAAAGCCATGCTTCTCCTTTCTGGTGGTATTGACAGTCCGGTAGCAGGTTATATGATCGCAAAACGTGGAGTCAAGATCGAGGCAGTGTATTTCCATGCCCCGCCGTACACAAGCGAACGTGCAAAACAGAAAGTTGTAGACCTTGCAAAACTGGTTGCACGCTACAGTGGTCCGATCCGTCTGCACGTTGTAAACTTTACGGATATTCAGCTTTATATCTATGATCAGTGCCCGCATGAAGAGCTTACAATCATCATGCGTCGTTATATGATGCGTATTGCAGAGCATTTTGCACGTAAAGATAAGTGTCTCGGACTGATTACAGGAGAGAGTATCGGACAGGTTGCAAGCCAGACATTACAGAGTCTTGCAGCAACAGATGAAGTGTGTGAACTCCCGGTATATCGTCCAGTCATTGGATTTGACAAAGAAGAAATCGTTCAGATTTCCAGAAAGATCAATACATTTGAGACTTCAATCCAGCCATTTGAAGACTGCTGTACGATTTTCGTGGCAAAACATCCGGTAACAAAACCGAATCTCAAGGTGATTCACAGATCAGAAGAGAAATTAAACGAGAAGATCGACCAGCTTGTAGAAGAAGCGCTGGCGTCTACAGAAGTAATCGAAATTCAGTAAACAGTAAGAAAAAAACAGCTTCTCATGCATATGCACAGAAGCTGTTTTAAAACTGTCTTACATTCATGATCTCCTTAAGGAGATTATACAGATCACTCAATTACATACGGCTGTACGATTGTCAGAATAGTATCAAGAGTGCTGCCTTCAGCATGGATATTCAGATTGATCGGTTTGGATAAGTCTAAACTGAAGATGCCCATGATGGATTTTGCATCGATCACATATCTTCCGGATACTAAGTCAAAGTCACAGTCAAATTTACTGATCTCGTTAACAAATGCTTTCACTTTATCGATAGAATTCAGCGAGATTTTTAATGTTTTCATTTTGAGAACCTCCCTATTTAGTGTTGTTATGTGATTAATCTTACCCGTACGCCTCTGAAAAGTCAAGGGAAAATCAGATGAAATTATGGTAAAATATTCGTCTGTATATACAAAAAATGCAACTATTCAGCAGGTAACTGTGAAGGTACTGAACAGTTATAAAAACAATAAAATCGGAATACAAAGTGAAAATATCAGAAAATATATATGAGGTTAAAAATATGAAAAAAAAGGTTGCCCTTCATAATCTGGGCTGTAAAGTAAATGCATACGAAGTAGAAGCAATGCAGCAGCTTCTGGAAAAAGCAGGATATGAGATCGTACCTTTTACGGAAGGAGCGGACATATATCTGATCAATACCTGTACGGTTACGAATATTGCAGACCGTAAATCCCGACAGATGCTGCATAAGGCAAAAAAAATGAACCCGGATGCGATCGTGGTAGCTGCCGGATGTTATGCACAGGCAGACACAGAAAAATTAAAAGAAGATAATGCGGTTGACCTGATTCTCGGAAATAATCAGAAGACACAGATTGTAGAAGTGCTGGAAGAATATGAAAAAGAACATTCCAAACAGGTACAGGTGATCGAGATCAACCACACAAAAGAGTACGAGGAGCTTTCTATCGAACAGACAGCGGAACATGTTCGCGCGTACATCAAAGTACAGGACGGATGCAACCAGTTCTGTACTTACTGCATTATTCCGTTTGCGAGGGGACGTGTGCGAAGCAGAAAAATTGCGGATGTATTAAGAGAAGTTGAGACACTTGCGTCCAAAGGTTATAAAGAAGTCGTACTTACCGGCATCCACTTAAGTTCCTACGGCGTAGATTTTCCGAAAGAAGAAAGAGAGAGCCTTCTTTCTCTGATTCAGGCGGTAAGTAAAGTAGCGGGAATTCAGAGAATCCGTCTTGGTTCTCTTGAACCGAGGATTATTACCGAAGAATTTCTGGAAGGAATCGTTGCGACAGGAAAGGTCTGCCCGCATTTCCATCTGTCTCTTCAGAGTGGATGCAATAAAACACTGAAAAATATGAACCGCCGTTACAGCGCACAGGAATATGCGGAAAAGTGTGATCTGATCCGCAGATATTATCCGGCACCAGCCCTTACGACGGATGTAATTGTAGGATTTCCGATGGAAACAGAGGAAGATTTTGAAGAATCTTATGAATTCGTAAAAAACATTCATTTTTATGAGACACACATTTTCAAATATTCCAGAAGACATGGGACAAAAGCGGCAGCCATGGACGGCCAGCTCACAGAGGCGGTAAAAGCACAGCGAAGTGAAAAATTCCTGGCATTGCATGATATCCGTGCAAAGGAATACGAAGAGGCGATGATCGGAAAGACAATCGAACTTCTTCTTGAAGAGGAAATCGAAGAAGATGGAAAGAACTGGTATGTAGGCCACAGCCGTGAATATGTACGTGCTGTTATCAAAAAGACGGATGTGCATCAGGTAAATGATCTTGTTGAGGCGAAAGTGACCGGATTTCTGACAGACCATCTTTTACGTGCAGAATAATCTGCAGGATGCCGCACAGATTTTCGATATAAATTTCAACAAAAAAAGGGTTCTTGTATTTTGATAAGAATTATATTAAAATAAAAAGGAAATCTTATTAAGGACGTGAGAAAAATGGCAGAAAACAGTTTAGGAAACACACAATATTTCAGAACAAAACCAGATCAGGATCTTGAAGTTAAAGAAGTACTTGATCTGGTCTACAATGCAATGGATGAGAAAGGATATAATCCGGTAAACCAGATAGTCGGTTATATTATGTCCGGAGATCCGACTTATATTACCAGCCACAAAGGCGCGAGAAGCATGATCATGAAAGTCGAGAGAGATGAGCTGGTAGAAGAATTACTTAATGAATATATTAAGAACAACGCTAGGAATATGCGGATTCTCGGATTAGATTACGGATCAAAAACAGTAGGAGTAGCCGTCAGTGATCCACTTGGTCTGACTGCGCAGAAGATAGAGACAATATGGCGCAAACAGGAAAACAAGCTGCGGCGTACTCTTGCAAGAATTGAAGAACTCATCGCAGAATATGAAGTAGAGAAAATCGTGTTGGGCTTTCCGAAGAATATGAACAATACGGTTGGTGAGCGCGCGGAAAAAGCTCTTGAATTTGGTGAAATGCTGAAAAAGCGGACAGGGCTTGAAGTTATTATGTGGGATGAGCGACTGACAACAGTAGAGGCAGATCGGACACTGATAGAGGCCGGTGTGCGCAGAGAAAACCGCAAACAGTATCTGGACGGCATTGCGGCAGTATTTATTTTGCAGGGATATTTGGATTCCCTGTCAGTATGACAAAGGTGACAACATGGAAAAAATCAGATTTCAGTCTCCTGATGGAACAGTAGAAGATTTCTACATTGAGGAGCAGACAAGAATCGGAGGGGTGGCGTACCTCCTTGTTTCTGATTCAATGGATGACGAAGCAAATGCCTATATTTTAAAAGACGTATCAGAAGATACAGATTCCGAAGCCTGCTATGAAATGGTTGAAGATGAGAACGAACTGCAGGCAGTATATAAAGTTTTTGAGCAGATGCTTGAGGACGTAGACCTTGAAATGTGATTGCACACGAAGCATTATGGAGGTGCTTGATTGAGTATAGAAAATAATATGAACGAAAATAAAGCGCATACACCACAGAGAGAAAGTATGCCAAGAGACAGCAGATTCAAACCGAGAAGATACAATAACCATGACAGGAAATCTGCTGATAATAACGCAAAAAAACAGAACCCGAAACAGAAAAATTTCAAATATAAACAGCAGCAGAAACCACAGCAGAAAACTGGCAGCAAGCCTGCAGTTAAGAATGTTCAGAAACAGCAGCTTCGCACAGGATTACGTAAGGGCCGCCGCGGCACATCCAAGCTGAAAGTCATTCCGCTTGGCGGACTTGAGCAGATCGGAATGAACATCACAGCATTTGAATACGAAGACAGTATTGTAGTCGTTGACTGTGGGCTTTCCTTCCCGGAAGACGATATGCTTGGTATCGACCTTGTCATTCCGGATGTGACCTATCTGAAGGAAAATATTTCCAAAGTCAAAGGTTTCGTGATCACACATGGTCATGAAGACCATATTGGTGCACTTCCGTACATTTTAAAGGAAGTAAATGTACCGATTTATTCTACGAAACTGACACTTGGACTGATCACCAACAAACTGAAAGGGCATAATCTTGTTCGTTCTACAAAGTTAAAAGAAGTCAAACACGGACAGGTTATCAATCTGGGTGATTTTTCCATCGAATTTATCAAGACAAACCACAGTATTCAGGATGCGTCTGCCCTTGCAATCTATTCACCGGCAGGTATCGTAGTTCATACCGGCGACTTTAAGGTGGATTACACACCGGTATTTGGTGACGCAATTGATCTTCAGCGTTTTGCCGAGATTGGTAAGAAAGGTGTACTTGCACTGATGTGTGACAGTACCAATGCAGAACGTCCGGGATTCACCATGTCCGAACGTACCGTGGGACGTGTCTTTGACAATTTATTTAACGAACACAAAAACGCACGAATCATTATTGCGACTTTTGCTTCAAACGTTGACCGTGTGCAGCAGATCATTGATACTGCATACCGTTTCGGACGTAAGGTTGCAGTCGAAGGCCGTAGTATGGTCAATATCATTTCTGTTGCATCAGAGCTTGGTTATCTCCGAATTCCGGAAAATACTCTGATTGAGATCGATCAGGTTAAGAACTATCCGGATGAAAAAGTAGTTCTGATCACGACAGGAAGCCAGGGAGAGTCTATGGCAGCACTTTCCAGAATGGCAGCAGACATCCACAAGAAAATTACAATTAAACCAAACGATACGATCATTTTCAGTTCCAACCCGATTCCAGGAAACGAAAAAGCCGTGTCAAAGGTTATCAACGAACTGTCTATGAAAGGGGCAAAAGTTATTTTCCAGGATGTTCATGTATCAGGACATGCATGCCAGGAAGAAATCAAGCTGATCTATTCACTGGTAAGACCGAAATATGCAATTCCGGTTCATGGTGAATACCGCCATCTGACC
>OLPC01003408.1_pt1 | contig 10504 bp, 24 predicted proteins | sample 1672341 | NCBI WGS metagenome assembly OLPC01 (sample SAMEA3136673, study PRJEB25190) | human gut metagenome | reverse complement strand
GAAACTGTTTCGTACTCTGTATACAGCTCTTTGTCGTCCGACTGAATCTGATCGAACACTTCCTGTACACCGTAAGTGATAAAGCATTCTGGACAATAATCATTGATTAAAGGTCCAGAAATGATTTTCCCGCAATGTTTACAAATACTCAGCTGATAATCTCTTTCATCTAAATCTTTGTAGTCATTGTCTTTGTATTTGAAGATTTCATACTGGTCAAAAATATATGCTTCATCATATCCCTTGGCCAGTTCTTCAAATTTAATCAAAGCATCTACAGATTCATCTCCATTTTGCAAAAACTGATTTATTTTCTTGTTTAGAGGTTTCATTTTCAGCTGACTGTCCTCAATGTAGAGAAACTTTGAGTCAAAGCTTTCTGTAATGTCCTCCCCCTGGACATACTTTTTGAAAATAAATCCAAGGATAATATTAATGTCCTTAGTTTCTGCCTCCGATGAGGTAATTTTATTATCTTTATAAAAACTAATAAGTGTTGCCATTTGTTTTCTCCTTTCTTAACTGTAACTGCATTATAAACCTGTTTACTATTCTTGTCAATACCGTTTTATAAACTTGTTTATGAAATTTTCTTACCTCTTTCGTTGAACTGTTTTGGCTCACCAAGAGATACGAGGTAGTCCTGCATGTAAAGTGCCAAACTCATACCTGGTCTTTCTGGATAAGCGGCTAATCCTTTTGCTCTGAGAGTCTCTGGTTCCGTTTCTCTCATTAAAGGAACAATCTTCCTTAATCCAAGTGTGCCATAAAATGAATACATTTTATGTAAGGCTCTTAAGATACATTTGGTTAATCCGTTGGTTTCCATTGTATACCCAGCAGCTGCACAAGTACTAATAATGGTATCCAAACCAGTATAACCAGTATTTTTAACAATTCTATAAGCATCATCATAAGAACCAATGACTCCTGCTGCCTGGTTTCCTCTAGCTGTATTAATACTCAAAGAATATTTATTTATAACTTTCTGAATATCAGTACAAATTGGATTTTCAAGAACTAATCCGGCCTTATGTTGCTGAATTTTAGTGATTTTCTCAGTGCAATTTGACTGACGAACAAAGATTGAAGCTTCATACTTTCTTCTCTCTTCCGGGTCAGTTGGAGCTGTAGTGATAACCACACATTCAAGAGCATCTAAAATTCCTTCTGATGCACAGCATCTTCCGTTGCCATCTACAATTGAGAACGTACCTTCTTCTGGATGCGGCACTACTAACAGTGGATCCATGAGAGTATGATCAAATTCTTTATGCAGTTTTGCAATTTTCTTTGATCTGCCTTCTTCTAACCGCTGATAAGCTGGATCGACAGAGAGAAGTTCTCTAGGGATTACTGCTAAGTGTTTGCTTCCTGATACTAAAAGATTGTTCATAATTGTAGTAAATAATACGTTTTCCATTTTGTTTTCCTCTTTTCTTTTTTTATATAATAAAAAAGAGCTGTTTTCACAGCTCTAGTTTTATTTCATTGTTTAATAATTGCACTCTATTAAATTAACAAGGTATTCGATTCCATGCCCGCACAGAGCAGTCAGAACCTCATCTAAAACATCAAGTTCTCCCTTTGTTTCGCATGATTCAAGGGCTTGAATGATTCCGTAGCCTTTTTCATATTCACTGGTATTTACAAGTTCCTTAGTTACTGTGTCACCGAGTTTTTCCTCGGCATAGTCGACTTCGTAGAGTCTTTCCTTTGCTGTCTTCATTTTGAAAACCTCCTTGAAATTATTAATTGTTTAAGATTTTTTGGATCCCTTGTCCAAATTAAATCTTTATCTTTATACTCCATTTTATAGGTAAGTCTATTTACAGTTGACTTATATAGGGCATTTATAGAGTATATGTCTCTAATACTGCTTAAATTTTCATCATAGTCACTGCCTGTCATAAAACCATCAGGCTCAATAAGGCAAAAATCTTGACTGCCATAATTTACAGTCTCACAATCAGTAAGAACAAGATAGCTTCCTGTTGGTGTGACAGCTATCATTCCAGACCGGAGCTTCTTCCTTAAATCAACCATGTTGTCTCCTTTCTATTAATGTACGGACAGATGAAATAGGTTTCAGGTCTTCAGCATAGCTCCACCAATAGTGGTGATCTGAGCCACCATTTCCATTGTGTAATGAAATTTTTTCTTTATAGTAATAGACTAAATATTGGAATGGTTCTCCAAAACTTTTGTCAATATCTTCTATCTGTCCTACATCGTAATATTTATGATAAACTATATCACCTATATTTAATTTTTTAGGATGTTGCATTTCTTCTCCTTTCTATTAGCTTGCACAAAGGCACTGAACGGACAAGAGTAAGTGTCCTTTTGTGACATAACCAATAGTGGTAATCTGGACCTCTACCACCACCATTATGTAAGCGATCATCTTCTTTATAAAAATAGACTAAATATGGCACTAAACAATAATTAATAATACCTACTATTTTCCCTACCCCATAGTCACTTCGCCACACTATATCACCTATTTTCATTGTTGTCTCCTCTCTATTAATGATGCCAGTGGAGAAAGACACTTCATTATTTTAATGTCGTCAGAGCTAAACCACCAACCATGGTTGTCTGGACAGGATCTTGGCTCTATTGCACCGTCATGTAAGTTATCATTTGCTTTGAAAAAGTACACAAGTTCATTGCCAGGTCTGACTTTTATAACTTTGCCTAACCCATAAGATGGGTCTTTAATGTAGTCTCCTATCATTTGCTTTCCTTCTTTCTATAAAATGTCTCAACGGTTTCTTATGCAAGAGCTTGATTTCGTGCTTTTTGTAAACCATACAGTCTACAACAATTCTATCATCAATTGAGCCACTATATAAAAACATTCTATTATAGGAATGATTATGAGTGACTACATAAGGGTAAAGAACTATACCTCTATACCATATCAACTTTCCTATTTTATCTATACGATTATATACATATATGTTCTGCATAGTCATTCCTTCCTCTTGGTGATCAGATCAATCAGCGGTCTCTTCCTGAGAAACTTGATATGTTCTTTGCTATAGCAGCGTGCGTTAGTTATATATCTTCCTTCATAGTATCCAGAGTAAAAGTTTGGATCATGTTTATGTTTATAATGGTCTACTATGTATTGACAGAACCCCAATGATCCGTCATAAAAATTTAATTTACCTAAACCATTAGGTGTCTTTACATAAATATGTCTCACTGTTGCTCACCCTTTCCGATTTATTTACGTGTTTATAATAGCAAACATACGTTCCTTTGTCAAGCGTCTATATAACAGAAACTTCCGGTTCCTGTATCTACAGTACAACAAGCATGTTCGTACTTCATAATCAAACGGTTAAATTTCTCTTCTGACATGGGAGTTTTCACTTTGAACGGATGCGCCCAAGGTGAATCCACTTGCATTCTATTAGGAAGCAAATATACAGGGTTTCCTGCAACAAGTGCTTTCTGTGCTTCTCTTCTAGTTACTTTTTTTAACATAATGTTTCCTTTCTATAAGTAGCATAGTTAAACATCTTGGAGGAAAACGGGTAGCCCTGGATTTCATGCTACCCCTTTTTGAGTAATTCAAGATGCTTAAATATACTGCTTATGCAGTATATTTTATTTTCTACTTTAAAAAATTCTCAGCCACTCATCTCCTATCAACTCCCATGTTGTAGGATTAAGAGCATAGTCTTTAGAATTAAACAGTTCATCATATCTTTTCTGCATCAGTTCCTTTGTAGGAAAGAACTCTTCTTTTCTTAGGTTCCCTTTGTTGAAACCTGTTTTGAAATAGATTCTAAGTTTATATTTCATGATTAGTCCTCCCTTGCATATTGAGCAAATTGTTTAAGCCCACCTGCATAGTGAGCGTCTACAATTTCATCATCATAAACAATCTCGGTTCCGTTGGACTCCATGATACATGAAGCAAGGTCATTAATAGACCAACAATCTTCTGCGTCAGCGTACCATGAGAATTGATTTCCGTTGGCAGTTGTCATAGTTACAAGGTCAAGGTCTTCTATACGCTCAACCTCTGTTACTATTCCTGTCAGAGGATACAGGTCTTTACATTCTCCGTCTGTTGTTGGAGCTGCTAATACTGGTGTTGAAACCATCATAGTTGTTAATACTATTAATAATAATTTCTTCATGATTTTATTTCCTTTCTTATATATCTTATATAACTACTATAAATTTATAAATATCTACATACTGGTCTAACTGATATACAGGTGCCTTATCAAAGATAGGCAACAGTCTATCAATAATATCCTTATATTGCCTTGTGAGTTCTGTCAGAATAGCTTCATACACTACATTGGACAACTCACAGAATTTCAAAGTCATAAGTTCCTGCATTGTATATACGTTATTCATGTTGGACTCTCCTTCCTTATATAAAATTGACTATCTCCCTTGCTAGGTATGAGTACATAACAGACACTGAAATTCTGTGCCAGTTTCCATTCTGAAACATTAACACAGGAATATTCATAGGGTCCTTTGGACGTTCAGTACATACAAACTGAAGTCCATTACCTCTAATAAATAAGGCTCCTTTAGGTACTGTGTAACCCAAAAGAGCCTCTTTCCGTTGCAGTCGGACGGTTGTGTATTTAATTGTCATGTGTTTCACTCCTTTATATATTCCATGATGTCACCTGGTTGACAGTTAAGTATTTCGCATAAATGCATGATAGTATCTACTGCTACATTTGCATTGTCAGTTAATCGCTTAATAAGAGTAGGTGACATTTTATAGTCTTCTCTTAAATTGCGCTTCCTTAGTCCTTTTTCTCTCATAAGATTCCAGAGTTTTCTATAACTTACGTTTCCCTTGTATCTTTCTGCCATTTCTTTTCTCCAATAAAAAAGACACCTCTTTCGAGATGTCTCAGTCTGCGCAAAGCACTCCTATTTTAGACCATGAGGCTGGTCCTCTGTCTACTATAGTACACAAGTCTGGATGAAATTCATGCGGCATAAAGATTTTATCAATCCAATTGTTCGCTGCTGCTTCATCTATAAAGTAAGTTTCCGTTGTGTATTCTACAGTAGTATACGGTACTCTATGTAATATACTAACGTAATACATATATCACTCTCCTTTTGTCCCTATTTTAGTTCCATCTGGGAAATCAAAGGAACAGTTAAATTCTGCTCCCATACAACGAGCTATTTCTTGAAGTTCATCAAGAGTAAATTTGCCTCTCTGAATTCTTTGACACATAGTTTGTTGTGTCACACCCATTCTACGACCTAATTCCGTTTTGCTCATGTTTGCCTTGGCTAAGGCTGGATCAATAATTCTCTGCATAGGTTTGTACCTCCTACAGAGATTATAAATTATCTAGTTCCCTTGTGCAAGTGAAAAGATTTCTGTTTCAGCATTGTAGAAATATCCTTTGCCTTGATATTTTCTCTGACAGAGATTTTGGAATCTTTCCAAAGACATAAAACTTTCACCGATCAATATTGCTCGATCATCTCCAGCACAACCTACATAGTAGCTTTCTCCTAGTATTAATGCCAAACGTTCCATTGCTCCCGGATAGAATAGAGCTATTGCTCCTTCGTTTCCGACAGAAGTAGTCACTATCCACCATGGATAATCTGATTTTCTCATTTCTGTTGTGTAGAATCCTTCATCTTCATAAGGATCACCTGTTAACTTTACTCTCATACACTGATCAATGGAGCAAAGAATTCCTGGGTACAGCTTTTCTAAAGATTCAAGATACACTGATTTTCTATCTTCTGGTGTTTTGAATGAATCGTTACCAGAGAACTGTTTATATAATACTTCTAAGTTCATATCAATACCTTCTTTCTAAATAATATGTTTCGCTTGCGAAGTGGACTAAAGCCCCTTCTTCAGCTGCTTCTATTTCTATAGGCAAGCATTCACTTTCGCTCACAACAGCAGACTTAATATAATCATCTGCTGTCTTTGAAGTTCCATTGTTAGAGACAACGCAAGATACTGTGTCTCCAACAGAGAAACCTTTTCCTTTGTAAGCCCATGTCTGCTTATCTGGAGAGACTATTGATACACTGCGTCCAGAAACAAAATAAACAGTACCTGTCATTGGACGAGTACTGTCTTCTGTTGCTCCTGTAGGCTTCACTACAGCCAATAAAAAAAGGAGTGCTATTAACACTCCTAATAATGAAGGAATTACTACTTCCTTAATTAATTTCTTTTTTATTCTGTCTGCCTTGTTCATAATGATTTCCTCCTAGCTGCAATTTCAGCAGAACGTTTTTCATACATTTCCCTGCTGATTGTCTTTTTGCCCCAATATGCGTTGCGAACTTCTTCCCAGATACAGGAAAGTTCGAAACTTGATTTTGCTTGTGCGATTCTGGTTTTATAATTCTGCATGATTTCCCTCCTAGAAATTTCCTTCTATAATGTCCATGTCCACATAGCTTACTACTTCGCTTGTGAACAGATTGATGGTATACTCGTAGCTATCCCCTATCACTGTGATCAGCAGGTTTGCTTTGTGCTTCTGTTTCTTTACAGAAGATTTCCAGAGAAGAGAGAGTTCGCTTGTTGTCGGACACATTAAATCCATGTCGAGAATTTCACTGTACCTAAGAATACAGAGAACGGCTTCCTTCTGCTTTGCTGAAAGACCAGAATACAATGATTTAAAATCATCAAGCTCATTATTCTCAAGCCAGTCTTTCAGAAGGTCTTTAGCTTCATTAATTGATTGCCTAAATTCTGCCTTGCCTTCTGTAATTTCTACATAGACATTGTTGAGTTCCGCCCATGCTTCATAGTCAGCAATATACTGGCAGAACTGCTCAGATGTATAAGTGAAGCCAAACTCATCAAGTACATCTGTCCAGTTTCCATTGTTGCAGATGTAGAGTTCTCTGCCTAAAACAGATTTCAGCTCTACTGATGTGATTTTCTTGTTGATGATTCTTGTGTAGATAGTCTTTGTCATAATTTTTCCTCCTGCCTTTTAGAGTGGCATAACTCATATTATTTTTTTGCTTGTGTTTCAACAACATAGACCTTGCCTGGTCTGCACTTAATCTGTTTAATCTTCATGCCATCTCTACGACGTGCTTCTGGCGTGTCGGTGTAACCTTCGAAGCTATTAAAGCCCACCGGCGGTAATCTGTGACCTTCGGAATACTTGACAGGTAAACCATGACCGAATACAGGTTTGGAATCTTCTTCCCATGAGATGTTATAGCCCTGACCGTCAACTCGTGCCTGTGAGTAACAGCCGCTTTTTGAGCCATACATAGGTTGTGGATGCTTCTTTTCACGTGGAAGCATGGAAGCTATAGCTCTAGTATCTCTACGACATTTTACAGGTTCTTCACTGATAAAATCAGTAGAGTTCATGAAAGCTATAATGAAATGTCTAATATCTGGATGGTCTTTAGTAGTGGTGTCTACCCATCTGTAGCCATTCCAGACTTTGAGCCGTGACACTCTGTAATGTGGTCTAATACACACGTAAAGTGTGCCATTGACATTACCAAAAAGGCTGTAAAGAGGTAACACATAGTTGTGAAAGTTAGTGCCAAAACCTCTGACCTGTGAACATGGTTTCATAGTTAATTCCTCCTATCATATTGATATGACTACCTACGACCGAAGTCATAGGCAGAGCATATCAGTACGATTAAGCCATACGAGTCTCCATAGATTCCTCTGCTGATACTTTGATAGCGTCATCTACTGGAATACCTAAGTATTCAAGATAAGACAGAATCAGCTGTCTGGATGCTTCGACTTCTTTACCATAGTTACGCTTTAAGCCCTTAGAGCCTGCCTGTAATTTACCCCAGATGAATGCACACAAGTTGTTAGCAACCCATGCTGGTGTAGCACCTAATGTGAAGTTTTTATACATGGAATCATCTGTACCGTCATTGGCAGTATTGAATACTGGTGACATGATGTCTTTACAGAGTTCTTTCACATATTTGAAATCACGCTGTCTATCAGCGTCGAATGACTCAACGTCATTGTAAGTAGCCTGATAGTCTTTAGCATTGACATAGAGTGAATGAAAGCCTGTCAGTGTGAATGTACCGCCTGTCTGGAAGTAAGCCCATACATAGACGGAAGCAATGCGATTGCTAGTAGGCTTAGGGCAGAAACTGTCCTCTGAATATCTTTCAACAAGCTCTGATTTGAAAGTGTCAAGTGCTTCTTTAGCAGACTCAACTTTAGCGTCAAGGTCAGCTTTTTTAGCCTTAGATACTTCACCCTTTTCAAGGGCTTTTGTTCTTGATGCAACAGCTTTAGAATATTTATCAGACAACTGTAAATAGTGCTGTCTGTCGTATTCTAACTGTACATCTTCACCAAACCGCTGTACATTGACAACCTGTTTTGGTGCAAATAACTCTTTCTCATTCTTTCCTGTGATTGTAATTTTAAAAGTTTTGTTTGACATAATAATTTCCTCCTGTGGATTTATTTTATTGTTTATCACTTAAAAAAATATATAGTTAGTCCGTAGACTGTTAATAAGCATATGTAATATAGACAGCACTCTTGCGCTCTATTACTAGAGATTCCAGACAATCCCATCAAGGTGAAAGTTTGGACGTGGCAAGCTACCCATCAAGGTGTAGACGCACTAACTATATATGATTTCAAGGTACAGAAAAAGAGTGTAACCCTTAGACTTAACAAGGTTTACACTCCTGATTGATAAAGTTACTTACTGATTAGAGTTGATAGTCTTTTGGCGGTATGCCTAAGGCAGACAGCTTATTTTCAGCAACCTTTAGCTGATAGTCAAGCTCTGAATTTTCCGCAGTTTCAGCTTTTTTAATACGCTGAAGATTGACATAATAGTCAATTACAACCTGTTTTAATTCATCTAAGGTCATATCTTCACCTCCCATCCTATCACCACCTTCCCTGTTTTTAAACAAGTATAGCAGTTCTTGGAGTAAGTGTAAACCCTATTAAGTTTTCAAGGTTCGTAACAGGTGTTCGCCTGTTGTGATTGTACTATATCACAGGTGTTTGCCTGTTGTCAAGTACTTTTTAAAACTTTTTTGAAAAGTTTTATTTACTACTTTAGGTATTTTTGAGTGGATACCTAACCACCGCTTGAACACTGCCGACCGCCTTTCTTTATCGACACGCTTATAATACTACTGATTCAGTATGATGTCAATAGCTTTTTTGGAAAAAGTTTTATTTACACGTTTTGAAAAGCCCGTAAACCCGCATAAATACAGGATTTTTAGCATGAAAAAAAGTTTTTTCGTGAAAAATTACTTCCTATTAAAGCGAAAAATAAAGGTTGTCCAGATCATAATGTCTGCATACAGAGCGTAATACGTACTACTGTATGTACTTATATACATAGTTGTTAGAATATTTAGATTAAAGTGAATGTTTAGAATAGATTAAATATTTAGAATAGAGTGATAATTAATAGAGTTTAATCAATTATATCTGAAATACGTGATTTTATGAAAGTTGCTACTGCAATATTGTTAGAATCACAATATTTTTTGAGTTTTTCGTATTCTTCAGTGCGAAATGCGACAGTTACACGTTTCAAATTCTTTTTATCCCACTCTTTTACGTATTTCTTGTTATATTCATAATTTGACATGAATTATACCCTCTTTCTATCCAATTTATTGAATTGTATATACAATTTACCTAATCTGATTTTTACCAGAAACCAATTATCAGATAATTTATCTGCTATGCACTGGTTTGTACAGTCAATTTGTTAGCAGCACGGATTAATCGTAGTACAATGGTATTAATTGTTTGAATATTTGCACAAATATATCATTTGACTGGAATTGAATGATTTTTTAATACTTTAATACTGTAAAATTTTGCTACGGTATGAATGCTATACACTAATTTATTAAAGTATACTAGGGTTGTCCACTTTTACGCTCTAAAGCCCTAAAAACAGGGTGTTTGTAAAACGATACGTTTTACTATTGTATAAACCCTAGTATTCCTAGTACTTCAGTCAGGAACAGTCAAAATCAGCCCAGATCGTTCATATCTACCCACTAAAGGTTTGAAAATAAGCATTTTCCCACGTTTTAGACCGGGGGTACTTATGCCCTGAGATCCGCAAAAATACAGTGTTTCCGGGGGATGCAGAGCTTTTTTGACACCAAGTTCAAATTTCGGACCCATGTTCCCAGATTCTCCGATCATCACATCTCTCTCACTCGATCCTCAAATCAGAGTTTCTTCCTTATTATATATGCTTTCCGGTCCTACCCCTTTTCATTTTTTCTAAACAAGTTTGTAAATCACTTGTTGACTTTTCCGGTAATCAGTGCTATAATACACTTATCCCGAATGGGATAGAAATCACAGGAGGTACATATGAACGACATTACTTTTTTAGGTATCAATCTTACCCAAGAACTCCAGAAACAGCTAGATTCCCACAGATCAGCTATTCTATCTACTGCACCTCCAGATGCAGTAAAAGGCTACAATCTAGGTGTACAAAAC
>OLPC01003399.1_pt1 | contig 10536 bp, 8 predicted proteins | sample 1672341 | NCBI WGS metagenome assembly OLPC01 (sample SAMEA3136673, study PRJEB25190) | human gut metagenome | reverse complement strand
TACTCGATTGCGGACGTTATTCTAAAGTTATTACTCGATTACAGCCGTTATTGGATCGATTACTCGATTGTGGACGTTATTTTAATTATTACTCGATTACGGGCGATATTTCTGATTTTGGTACGGAAAAGGCAAAGGAGCAGGTTATGATTGAGGAGAGAGAGTTACAGGAAAAGCGGTTTCAGTATTACGAATATAAAGATTTGAAGTTCGCAGACAGGATGGTTCCAATTCCAAGAAAATGTGCAGAATATACACCTGGTGGAATTCCGTGTGAATATTATACCGTTCCGCGGATGTCCGATTTGCCAGCAGGCTATACGGCATATAAGATAAAAAAGTACGATGTTAGTGACGAGAAAAAGTTAGTCCGGGTTGGATTGCGATTGTCGAAATATCGAAAACCTGATGGGAAAACAGGCACGGAAGAGATCGATACATTTGAAGGAAAATATTCTTTTGCTGCTTTAAAAATGCTTCATGAAGATTTTTGTGATCCATGTTGTACGTTTGACCTGTTAAAAAAGAAGTATCCGTTAAATAAAAATGCTTCGATGGATGCTTATGATACGTTATTGCCGTGGGCACGAAAGAATCATATTTTCCCGGACTATCCACATGATTTTACCCATTTATGGTTCTCGCAGCTTTTTTACAAAAATACAAAGTTAACATTTTGCTTTACATACAAGAAAAAAGAAGGATTTTCCCTGATTGACATTATTGAAGACAATGAGGATGAGTTTATAAAGAAACTTTCAAAGTGCAAAAATGAAGAAAATAAATATATATGCTTACCGGCAGATTATGAATTGTATGATAAGTTACATAAAATTTATCCTGATGTAGTATATGTATTTGACGTTTTTCAGGTTGCTGAAATAATAGATAATTGTATAAGCAGTAATGAAGTTACAAAAGAGGAATGGTTTAGATTTGAAGCGAAGAAAAAACAAATAGAAAGCACTTTGAAAATTCTTGAAGAGAAAGAGAGTACATGGAAAGAGGCAGAGGCTTCTTGTAAATCTGTGATAAACTTTTTGTTGCAAGATGGAAAAAGACGGGAATTAGATGAGTTTAAGAAAAATATGGAACTTATTATGCGGGAACAGCCGGACTTTATCTATGATTTCTTTAAAATCAAGGAATACCATGTCTTTTTGCCGAACGAGTTACAAAACACTATGGAAGATTTTTTGAAATCAAGAGGATATAACTCGCAAAGATTAGTTTATATGATTCTTTCAAGAGCTAGAGAAGTGCAGAAAGAAGAAGCTTTAAATCAGATTGAGACTCAAAAATTGGATAGGTTGCAGCTTGATTATATGATCGATGGAAGTGCTATTGTGGAGTCGCAAGTGTCAGAAGTAATTTCTTCTATTAATGGATGGGCAGAAAGATTAAAGCATTATTGTGAGCATATAAAAGCAAATAGTTGAAAGAATAGGAAACACAAAATAAGCCTGTAGAAGTAGATTTTATAACTATAGATACTGTATGTTTATGTGGATATTTGCTATACTTCGATATGAATATTGGATATAGGTATTTCATCAGAAGGGGGACTGTTTTTATGCAGTCCCTTTTCTAAAAGTAGAAAAATCATTGGCGGATGAGAATGATTTTAAATGGAGAGAATGGATGTTATGAACGAACAAATAAAAGAAGATGAAAAATTACTATTGTCCGTTAGGGAAGTAAGTAATATGCTGGGAATTTCAGAAAAATCAGTAAGAAATTTTGCTTATGACATGAATATGCAGGTGCGAATAGGTAAACGTGTGCTGATTCACCGAAAGAAACTGGAAACGTGGCTTAACAGGCAGGTTTTATATAAGGAACATAAATAATTTTTGAATCATAAGATAATCGGAGGGGATAGAATGAGCAAGGAAAATGCTAATCAAGATATAGAACTGGAAACATATTTGGTATCAGATATTCAAAGAAAGTTACGGTGCAGTAAAAATAAAGCTTATGAGATTGTGAAAAGAGGTTATTCAGAGAGACTGTTTAGCGTGATTAAAATTGGAAATGAATATCGCATCGCACGAAAATCATTTGATTATTGGTTTGCAAATCAGCATCGTCTTGATTATAAATAAGAATTCGGTTGAGCTGAAGGAAAAATACAGGCAATAAGGGGGGGAGCATAGTGGATCTGCGCATGGTAGGTCTTCGGATAAGAGAAATACGAACAAATAAAAACCTTACACAGGAAGAATTGGCGGAGTTGGCAGACATCAGTGTAACTCATATAAGTGCGTTAGAGCGAGGGGTGAAAAATGCCAATTTAAGTACGTTTGTAGCTATTGCGAATGCATTGCAAGTATCTGCAGATACCTTGCTGATAGATGTAATTCCCTATTCGATAAGTGGAGTTACAAATGAACTGTTCCTCGAATTAGAAAGACTGCCTTCGAATGAGCAGAAAAAGATTCTTAAGGCAGTTCGGATTCTGATTGGGTAACAATGCTTGCGTGTAAAAAGAAAGGACTGAAAGAGATTGGAAAATGAGGATTATGCACAGAAGCTTGGAAAACCGAAATATAAAGTGGGGGAAGAAGTTTACTTCATTTGGGGAAAAGAAAAAACGCAGAAAGCAAAGGGCAGGATCTGTATAATAGATGCCTATGGGACATGGGAGCAGCAAGAAGAGGTTTCATATGATATTCTTGGAAGTAGAAGTGAGGAACCAGATAGACGAGTTCTTTTTAAACATATCAGAGAATCGAAAATTGTGAATATAAAAAAGAATAGTGATATGTAGATAGTGGAAACAGCTTTATCATCTAAGACTTGGTGGTAAGGCTGTTTTTTATATAGCAGGAAAAAGATATAGCTGTTTCATCCAAGAAAAATTCATAATTTAAATAAATGATATAGTCATAGGTGTAAGTGGGAACATCTGATAATAGCTATAAATTGATATTACATGAATTGAATAATTCACGTTTCCGTGATAAAATTTATTTATAGTTTTAGACCGAATAATAGGAGGGATGATATGGCGGTCAGTTATAAAAGGTTATTCCATTTATTGATAGAAAAGGATATGACAAATGCACAGTTACAGCAGAAAGCCGGATTTTCAGCCAATATTATTACACGGCTAAAACGGAATGGATACGTTTCGCTTGAGAGTATAGAGCGTATATGCCGCGTATTGGATTGTGGCGTTGATGATATTCTGGAATTTACACCAGAAGATAATGAAAGCGACAACATGTAATGCGAATGTCAGTGTTACAAAATATATGGTAAATAAGCAGAAAAGCAATTGTATTTCTGAAATATTTGTCATGTCGGGATAAGAAAACAAAAGGAAGGATTAGAAGAGAAAATGAATAAACAACAACTTGCTCAGAAGATATGGGCTTCGGCTAATCAGATGAGATCAAAAATCGAAGCAAATGAATATAAGGACTACATTTTAGGCTTTATTTTTTATAAGTATTTATCGGATAAAGAAGTCAGTTTCCTGAAAGAAAATGATTATAACGATGAATATATGAAAACTGTTACGGAAGATGATCCTGAAACGGTAAAATGGGTGCAGGAGAATATCGGATACTTCATTTCTTATGAGAATCTTTTTTCAACATGGCTTGAGCTGGGAAGAGATTTTGATGTATCCAATGTCAGAGATGCACTTTCTGCATTCAGCAGATTGATTTCCAATACACATAAACGGGTTTTCGATAAAGTCTTTGATACATTACAGACCGGACTTAGTAAGTTGGGAGATAGTTCAGGAACTCAGACAAAGGCGATTAGTGGTCTGTTACAGTTGATAAAAGATATTCCGATGGATGGCAGACAGGATTATGATGTTCTAGGATTCATCTATGAATACCTGATCAGTATGTTTGCTGCAAATGCTGGTAAAAAAGCAGGCGAATTCTATACGCCGCACGAAGTTTCATTGTTGATGTCCGAAATTGTGGCTAGTCATTTGAAAGGAAAGAATGAAATAAAAATTTACGATCCGACAAGTGGATCTGGTTCATTGTTAATTAACATTGGTCAGAGTGTGGCAAAGTATATGTCTGATTCAGATAATATCAAGTACTATGCACAGGAACTAAAGGAAAACACGTACAATTTAACAAGAATGAATCTTGTTATGAGAGGCATTAAGCCAGACAATATTGTGACACGTAATGGAGATACGTTGGAAGAAGACTGGCCATTTTTCGATGAAAATGATCCAGTGAATACTTATGATCCGTTATATGTGGATGCAGTTGTTTCAAATCCACCATATTCCCAGAATTGGAGTCCGGAAAATAAGGAACATGATGCAAGATATGCACGATATGGATTGGCTCCAAAGAGTAAAGCTGATTATGCATTCCTTCTGCATGATCTATATCATATTAAACCGGATGGTATTATGACAATTGTTCTTCCACATGGTGTATTATTCCGTGGTGGAGAAGAAGGAATAATCAGAAAAAATCTGATAGAAAATAATAATATTGACGCGATTATTGGACTTCCGGCAAATATCTTTTTTGGTACAGGAATCCCGACAATTATTATGGTTCTCCGTCAGAAAAGGGAAAATACGGATGTTCTGATTATTGATGCGTCCAAAGGCTTTGTGAAAGAGGGAAAGAATAATAAACTGCGGGCTTCAGATATCAAACGGATTACAGATACTTTTGTGAATAGAAAAGATGTTCATAAATTTTCAAGAGTTGTAAGCCGTGAAGAAATTCGTGAGAATGATTATAATTTGAATATTCCACGGTATGTAGATTCATCAGAAGAAACAGAACACTGGGATATTTACGCAACAATGTTTGGCGGCATTCCAAAGTCAGAACTTGATACAATGGAAGAGGTTTGGAAAGCTTTTCCTAATCTGAGAAAAGAACTTTTTATAGATAATGGAACACCATATGTTCATATGGCAGTATCGGAGAAGATTAAGGAAGCTGTTAAAAAGCATTCTGATGTTGTTGGATTTGAAAATACTTTCAATAAAGCATTTGAATCATTTCCGAATTTCCTTAAAGAAATGCTGATTACTCAAATGGATAGTATAGAAATTCCAAAGGCAGAAGGAATTTTAAGTGAGGATATTTTTAAACGTTTAGAGAATATTCCTTTAGTTGACAAATATGCTGCATTTCAGTTATTGGATGATGAATGGACGAAAGTGGCAATTGATCTTGAAATTATTCAAACAGAAGGCTTTGAATCTGTGAAAAAAGTCGATCCAAATCTTGTGATTAAAAAGAAAGATGGAAAAGAGCAGGAAATACAAGATGGCTGGATAGGACATGTTATTCCATTCGAGTTAGTTCAGTTAACACTTCTTAAACAGGATTATGAAGAAATCAAAGACTTGGAGAGTAAAATGGCAGAAATTCCATCAGAGTATGAATCAATTCTTGAAGAGATGACGGAAGATCAGAAAGAGGCTTGCAAAGATGTGCTTAATGAGGATGGAAATGCATTTGTACCTAAAGAAGTGTCAAAAATGGTTAAAATGCTTAAAAAGGATAAAACAGAGGAAAGCATTCAGCTGTATGATATTCTATCAAAAGTAGAAAGTTTGATGAAAGATGAGAAAGATACAAAGGCTGCGATTAAAAAGAAGAGCGCAGAACTTCAGGATAAAACAAAAGAGACAATAGAGAATTTATCGGATGAAGAAGCTATTGAATTATTAGAAGAAAAATGGATTGTACCGGTTAACAATAATATTCATAAACTTCCAGAATCTATTATTGATGAATTTGTCCGTAAAATTCAGACATTAACTGATAAATATGCAGTTACATTAATGGATATTGAGAAGCAGATTGATGATACAGAAGCAGAATTGTCTAGTATGATGGATGATTTGGATGGAAACGAATATGACATGAAAGGACTTGGCGAATTAAAATCGCTATTGCTGGGTGAATAATATGAGTAATGACAAGAAACCAGCTATTCGTTTTAAAGATTATAGTGATGATTGGGAACATCGTAAGCTGTCTGAGTTGCTCTATTTGTCAAGTGAAAGAAATGATGGGAGTTATACCAGAGATGATGTTTTAGCAGCCTCGTTAGGAACAGAATTACAGAAGAAACACATTTATTTTGGCTTAAGAGCAACGGATGAATCTGTAAAAAACTATAAGGTGGTACTTCCAAACGATGTAATATACACGAAGTCTCCAATTAAAGGATTTCCTAATGGTATTATTAGGACAAGTAAGGGGGAAAACGGCATAGTTCCTACTCTTTACTGTGTTTATCACAGTATTGATGTAATTAATCCATCGATTATTCAGGCGTGCTTTGAAAGTAAGGAAAGACTGGATGCATACTTGATTCCGCTTGTAAATATTGGGGCAAGAAATAATGTTAATATAACAGATAAAGAATTTTTAGAGGGAGCGATTTGTATCCCGAAGGATAAAGCTGAACAGGATAAAATAGTCGACGTATTGGAAAGGCTCTCTAACCTCATCACTCTTCATCAGCGTAAGTATGATAAGCTTCAAAATCTGAAAAAAGCTATGCTTGAAAAAATGTTTCCGAAAAACGGTAGCAATGTTCCAGAAATCCGTTTTAAAGGATTCACGGACGCTTGGGAACAGCGTAAGTTGTCCGAACTCTCTGAAAAGACTTTCGGAGGAGGTACACCAAAAACATCAAATGAGTCCTTTTGGAAAGGAAATATACCATGGATTCAATCATCAGATTTGATAGAGGGTAGTTTGTTCGATGTTGAACCAAGAAAGTACATTTCACAAGAGGCGGTTGATAAATCAGCGACCAAATTAGTTCCAGAAAATTCAGTAGCAATTGTTACCCGTGTGGGTGTTGGAAAGCTTGCATTTATGCCATTTTCCTATGCTACAAGTCAAGATTTCTTGTCTTTAAGTGCGTTGAAAATAGAACCACAATTTACGGTGTATACTTTGTATAAAAAATTGCAATCAGAGCTTAATGCCGTGCAGGGAACTTCGATAAAAGGTGTAACAAAAGATGAACTTCTTGCTAAAGAAGTTATGATTCCGTGTTATAAGGAACAGGAGAAAATTGGAAGCTATTTACATTCTCTCGACCACCTCATCACTCTTCATCAGCGAGAGTTAGAAAAACTGAAAAATATTAAAAAAGCAATGTTGGAAAAGATGTTTGTGTAAGAAATCAATCTAATGGGAAGGAGGGAGAATAGTGGTTTTTAAGAAAGAGTCAGATTTTGAAGAGGCTTTAATAAAAATATTATCAGAAAAAGGATGGGAGAAAGAGGTTATCAAGTATCCTACAGAAAAAGAACTTATTCAAAATTGGGCGAATATTTTATTTGACAATAATCGTGGGCAAGATCGACTTGACAAGTATCCATTGACAGAGGGAGAAATGCAACAGATTATTGAGCAAATCATGGAATTGCGGACGCCATTGAAACTAAATGGGTTTATAAATGGAAAAACAGTGTCGGTAAAACGTGATAATCCAGATGATAAATTGCATTTTGGAAAAGAAATCAGTCTAAAAATCTATGATAGACAAGAAATTGCTGCGGGACAGAGCCGATATCAGATTGTTCAGCAACCTGTATTTCCAAGTAAGTCTAAGATGTTAAATGATCGTCGAGGAGATTTGATGCTTCTGATAAACGGTATGCCGGTTATTCATATAGAATTAAAGAAAAGCGGAGTGCCGGTTAGCCAAGCGTACCATCAGATTGAAAAATATGCATATGAGGGTGTATTTACAGGACTTTTTTCATTAGTACAGATATTTGTTGCCATGAATCCAGATGGTACGGTGTATTTTGCAAATCCAGGTCCAGAGGGCAAATTTAATCCTGATTATTATTTCCATTGGGCAGATTTTAATAATGAACCGATCAATAACTGGAAAGAAATAGCATCCACCCTTCTTTCAATTCCAATGGCGCATCAGTTGATTGGTTTTTATACAGTAGCGGATGATTCGGATGGCGTTTTAAAAGTCATGAGGAGTTATCAGTATTATGCAGCGAATGCAATTTCGGATGTAGTTTCAAAAACAAAGTGGACAAGGAACAATCAAAGAGGTGGATATATCTGGCACACTACAGGCTCTGGAAAGACGATGACCAGTTTCAAATCCGCACAGTTGATCGCAAATTCTAATGATGCGGATAAAGTCGTTTTCTTAACAGACAGAATTGAGCTAGGAACACAGTCTTTGAAGGAATATAGAGGATTTGCCGATGATAATGAAACTGTGCAGGCAACAGAGAATACTTATGTTTTATTGTCAAAATTAAAAAGTAGTAATGCGTCAGATACGTTGATTGTCACATCAATTCAGAAAATGAGTAATATCCGTGATGAAGAAGGTGGCCTCAACAAACATGATATAGAGATTATTAGTGAAAAAAGGCTTGTATTTATAGTTGATGAGGCACATAGATCTACTTTCGGGGATATGCTAACAACGATTAAGGAGACTTTTCCGAATGCTATTTTCTTTGGATTTACAGGTACACCGATTTTCGATGAAAATGCAAGAAAAAAGAGTGCTCAGACAGATGTGTTTGGAAATGAGCTTCATAGATATAGTATTGCAGATGGAATTCGAGATAAGAATGTACTAGGTTTTGATCCGTATAAGGTACTGACTTTTCGGGATAAAGATGTGCGGAGAGCTGTCGCGTTAGAAAAAGCTAAGGCGCATACGGAGGAAGAGGCGATTTCGGATTCTAAAAAAGCCGAAATTTATTATAAGTATATGGATGATTCACAAGTGAAAATGGCGGGTGAAATGGGAAACGATGGTAAATGGATTAAAGGCATCGAAGATTTTATTCCACAAAGCCAGTATCATTCAAAGGAACATCAAGAAAAGATTGTCGAAGATATTAAAGAAAACTGGGTTCGGCTTAGTCATAATGGAAAATTCCATGCTATTTTTGCAACAAGTAGTATTCCAGAAGCAATTGAGTATTATCGATTGATAAAAGAACGGATACCAACATTGAAAACCACATGTTTATTTGATCCAAATATTGATAATAATGGTGGCGTTGTGTTTAAAGAAGATGGATTGATTGAGATTATCAGTGACTACAATATGCAATATGGAATGGATTATAATATTCCAACACATGCAAAGTTTAAGAAAGATATTGCTCTGAGATTAGCACATAAAGAACAATATAAGAGAATAGAAAGAGAATCTCAAAAACAGTTAGATCTTTTAATTGTTGTGGATCAGATGCTTACAGGATTTGATTCTAAATGGGTTAATACACTGTATATGGATAAAATTCTGGAATATGAAAATATTATACAAGCTTTTTCAAGGACAAATCGCTTGTTTGGACCAGATAAACCATTTGGCGTGATTCGATATTACAGAAAACCACATACAATGGAACAAAATGTTGCCCGTGCAGTCAAATTATATTCAGGAGATAAGCCGATAGGTCTTTTTGTAGAAAAGTTGTCGTATAATCTTGAAAAGATGAATTCTATTTTTAATGACATGTCCGAAGTGTTTAAAAATGCAAATATTCCTGATTTTACGAGACTTCCGGAAGAAAAAACTGTTAAAGCGAAGTTTGCATCATTATTTAGGGATTTTAATACATATCTTGAAGCTGCAAAGGTTCAGGGATTCAAGTGGAGCCAAGAACAGTACGAATTTGCAGATACCGAAAATGACGAAAAAACAGAGATAACAGTTGATTTTGATGAAAAATCGTACCTGATTCTGGCACAAAGATATAAAGAACTATCTGAAGGTGGAGGTGAAGGTGGAAGAAATGAAGATGTGCCATATGATCTTGTTGGATATTTAATTGAAATTGATACTGGGCGCATAGATTCAGATTATATGAACAGTAGGTTTGAAAAGTATCTGAAATTAATCAAACAAGAGGGAATACCTGGAGAACTGATTGAACAAGCAAGAGCAGAATTGCATAAAACGTTTGCGGGACTTACACAGGAAGAACAGAAATATGCCAATATTTTTCTACATGATACAGAGCGTGGCGATGTCATTCCGGAACCAGGAAAAACTTTAAGAGACTATATTACAGAATATCTATACACTGCGAAGGATGATCAAATTCATCATTTTGCCAATGCATTTGGTATGGATGAAGAAAAACTAAGGGATATGATGAGTCTTGGGTTAACAGAGGCTAATATCAATGAGTTTGGGCGATTTGATGAATTGAGAAAGAGTGTTGATAAGGAAAAAGCAAAAAAATTTTTAGAAGCTTATGAACATACTAAACTTATTCCGCCGAAAGTGAATATGAAAACTGATCAATTGTTGCGAAAATTTATTTTATCAGGTGGTTTTGAAGTGAATATGGCAGAATAATTGTTTGGATAATGCATAATTATTCATGTTATTAGGAAGAGTCAGGGGAAATACCTGACTCTTTTGCTATTTCTTGGGAACAACGTAAGTTCGGTGATATAGGTTCAGTTGCTATGTGTAAAAGAATCTTTAAAGAGCAAACGGACGAGGAAGGTGAAGTACCTGTTTATAAGATAGGTACATTTGGTGGTGAGCCAG
>OLPC01003397.1_pt1 | contig 10540 bp, 1 predicted proteins | sample 1672341 | NCBI WGS metagenome assembly OLPC01 (sample SAMEA3136673, study PRJEB25190) | human gut metagenome | reverse complement strand
GGCCCGGCAATTCGTTAATTCGTTTAATTCGTTGTTACGCCGTCTGAGGCCAACATCGAATTGCGGCGCAGCCCGCAACCCCGTTGCAAAAATTCGATTAATTCGACCTGCAAAAATCGATTAGTTCGAGAACTGCGCCGCCCATCCTTATAGAAACTAAATTGTAAATCCATATATACTTCGTGTTATGAAAATACGATTGAACCCACATACTTTGCAGCGTGCTTTCGTGCTGCTTCTCTTCAGTCTTGTTGCAGGCATCTCCAGTGTCTTTGCCCAGGAATATACCTATCTTCAGTTTTCGGGCAATGGCCGTACGGTGTTGCTCGCCAAGGACGGTGCGCTTACCGTTGTCAGTACAACAGAAGACGCTCCTGCTGGCGACGGCTACCAGTGGACGCTTGAGACCGTGTCGGGCGATAACGTTCGCTTGAAGAATAAGGAGGGCATGTATGTGACTGACGATCTCAAGCTTACCAATAATCAGAACCAGGCGGCGACGTTTACGAAGACGGAGAATACCTATTCCTCTGCTACGTATGGCGGCCTCAAACGTTATGACCTTGTCTATGGCGGCAAGGGGGCCCTTGGCGTGAAGAATGGCCAGTTGTTTTGGACCGTTGAAGATTCTCGCTACGGCTGTATCCGCCTGGCCAATAATGTCAAGGGCGCCAAGGTCACTCCGTTTGTCAGCAGCGAAGGAGGCGAGGTGCATTGGTATTATATGGAGCTGTTATGGAACGGTTCGGAATGCGTCAAGGACGCAGGGGCAGGGAAGAATTTGGAGAAATCTTCTACTCCGTCTGCCAAAAATCTGCGTGCCTATATGTGGAGCGTTTATGAGGCCAATGACAAAGGAAATGTCTATTTCAAGAGCGCTGACGGAAATTACTTCTATCAGAATGGTAGTGATCAATATAGTGCGTCTACAAAGCCTGGCAATAGTGAATATACAATCTGCGATGTCTCAGACCAGTCTAATGATAATGCATTTGTGCTACGTAATAGTGGTACAGGCAAATATGTGCTTCCCTATAATAATAGTAATAAAGTCGGTTGGGCATCTGCATTCAATATGATAGAAGCCATGCGCTTCATCCCCACCACTCCTCCCCCCACCGGCCCCCATATCTACCAATTCTCAGCCAATGCCGCCACCGCCATTTACGACAATGGCACCGGCGTCACCATGCAGCCTGTTGGCTCAGAAGCTGTTGGCTATCAGTGGACGTTGGAGCAGGTTGGCGGCGCGTATGTGCTTAAAAGCGGCCGCGATAACTATTTGAAACAAGCAGGCGAAGCCCTCACCGTGACCACCAATCGCGATGAGGCTTTGAGGTTGTTTCCTTGTGGCAGTGCATACGACGACAGACACGATGTGCTGGCTTTGGCAGACGATGCTTCCAAGGCCGTTGGCGTCAAAGATGGTCAGCTCGCCATTGTCGAGGCCAATTCCTTCTATAGCGTGGTGCGCATTCTCAACAGCACCAACGAGGTGAAGGGCGCAGTGGCCCCTAAATTCTCAGACATCAGCAATGTCTATTATTATAAGTTGCAGTTTAAGGCCAATCCCAAGGGCGATGCCCGTCTGACATTGACTGGAACGGGCTATGACAATCCTGTTACGAGAAAGGAGTTCGAGCCTACCAGTGCGAGTCAGAACTGGAAACTCGAGGCTGCCAGGCATGCAAACAGCAAAACAGGCGATTTCTACCTCGTCAATCAGTCGGGAGAATACTTGATATATAAAGAAGGCCGTTTCAACTTCGAAACGTTAGATGTCAATGAGACCACCGTCTTTCGCCTCAAGCAGACAGACGAACAGCCCGAATATTGGACCATTGATATGGCGCTTTCTGGCGATGACAACCACCGCCTCGGCTTGCAGGCTGGTATGACCCCATACACCTTGAAGGCTTGCAACAGTACGTCGAAGTATAATGCCCTGAGCTTCAAAGAATCGGAACGTGGTTCAGATTACGACTACCTGCAATTTTCGGGCAGCGGCCGCGTTGTGCTTTACGACGACGGCCAGAACGTCAAGGCCGTTGCCACCACCACGGAGCAACTTGAAGGCAATGGCTACCAATGGACTTTCGAGCCTATTATGGATGGTGCAGGCATAGTCAATGGCTTCAATCTGAAGAATAAAGCAGACCGTTTTCTCCGTTATGATGCCGCCGACAAGACGTTCACCAGCGTGACCGACCGCAGCAAGGCCAGCGTGTTTGATGCTGACCAAAACACCTATTATGTTGTTCCTGCGCATGTTCAAGGCGGTACCTACAATATTGCCGGAGGCTTACGTTACAACGCTATGCTTCGCGGTGTTACTGGTACGTATAACACCCTCGGCGTGAAAAACGGGAAATTGCAGCTCGTGAAGAGAAACTCCCGTTATGCCGTGGTGCGCCTTGCAGAAAACATCGAAGGTGGACTCGTCAACCCTTATGTCAGCACCAGTGCCAATCCGCATTACTATGCTTTAAACTTCTTCCAAAACGGCAGCGAATATCTGCAGGACAACACGCCTGGCGGCATTTTGCTGAAATCGCCTGTTGCGCCTTTCCCGTTGAGAAGATATTGCTGGATACTTGAAGAAGCCAATGACGACGGCGACGTTTACATCAGAAGCACCGCAGGCAACTATATCAGCTATAACCCGGACACGGATGGTTATCAGCACAAGGTCAACACGACTACGAATGAGTACAGCCGTTACAAAATCTGCGATTTGGCCGACCAGCCAGACGCATCGCTCGACGGGCTTTGGTCGCTCTATAATTGCAAGAATCATTACTTTGTTCGTCCATCTGATAGTGATAATTTCATTGGGCGTGCAGAAGAGGTTGGAAAAAATACCAGTATGACCTTTGTCGACGTCGCGGCCAACACCACCAGTTACCACTTCGTCTTTCCAGCTATGGGCCAGCGAGCCCTCATTATGGACTATGACGAGGCCAAAAATCCGCGCGTAAAGGCACGTGATATCCTCGCGTCTGACAAGGATGCACGCCTCTACCAATGGGTGGTTGAAGGGCAGCATATCCGCAACCGTGCAGGCTTCTATCTCACCTACGACGAAAAAAATAAGCAGTTCGGCGTCAGCAACCAAAAAGCTGATGCCTATACGTTCGTGTATAATGTGAACAACTACGAGAACAACAACAGCGTGCGTTACGACCTCTGTTCTACCGATGACCAGCAGGCCCTCAGCATCGGCGAAGAAGGTGTTCTTTGCTGGGCGGCACCCGGCACCCGCAATTCGGCGGTCGACCTACGCCCGTATATCATTGCGCCAGAGCTTCCCATCCCGTCGTTAGGCGGTGCGGACTATCAACTCTATTGCATCTGCACTGCTGGGGGCGACCGCTATGCCTACCACATGGAGGATGCTACTAACTCCATCTCTCTGAAACCTTATGATGAGAAAAACTTGTGCCAGTTGTGGGTGCTTATCAGAGACGGACAGGGCAAGGGCGACGGCTATTTGCAGAGCGCCTACAACCGCCACTTCCTGAAATACGACATGGGCAGCAACACCTTCGTGGCGGTGGCAGATAAAAAAGATGCTACGCGCATCCGCCTCGTTGAAACTTCTGGCAATTACGTCCACTGGCAAATTGAATTGCCCGATGTCAACGGCAGCAGCAACCTCATCTCCCACAGCTACAGCGGAGGAGGCAATGTCAGTCTGTCGCTGCAAGGCCCGAACAACGGCAACAACTTTGTTGATATTTTCCCAGTGGACATCACCCCCGATTTCTATGAAGAGGCGGGCGGTGCTTTCCGCAATATCAATCTCGACGAACTTACGCCGAAACTTGAACTCACGGCTGACGGCACGGCGCTGAAGGCCAAGGCATCTGCCTCAGAAGACGGCGCCAACAACAGCTGGAAGAACATCGGCACTAAGGACGACTTCGTGCTGCGCAATGGTCATGGCCAATATATCGGTGCGGATGCAGGGGGCAAAGTGTTCCTTACCACAGACAAGGCCCAGGCCACCCATTTCTATCTCTGGCTCAACCACGGAGACAAGGACGGCACTGTCAGTTGGTGTTTCGCCCAGTTGAACGCCGACGGCAGCAAGCCAGAGGGCAAACCCGAAAAATGTCTCGGCGTTTCTGACGTTGCCAACGGCACCGTCGCCATGCTGTCATTCTCCACTTATGAAACCGACAAGCAGCATACGCTCTGCTTCACCTTCGGACGCCTAACGTCTCCAGAACTCTCCGATGCCGCAGAAGGAAAATATTACTACACCTTCATGTGCTTCGACTTGGTGGGGAATGATAAATATGTCAGCGACGGCAACGACACCAGCAAGCTCGTTATCGCCGAAGGCAAGAGACTCGTCAACGACCAGATGTGGGCCTTGGTGGGTGTCAGCAAGGATGGCTTTGTGCTGATGAGCAAAGACAGATATTACCTGTATTTAAATGGTGGCATTTTTAACGTCACGCACGACCTCGCGAAGGCCACCCATTTCAGCGGTACATACGATGTCAACAAGCAGCGCTATGTGCTGACCGTTCTATCCGCAGTGGGGGGCGACAGTCAATATAACGGATGGCAGGTGCTTCTTAGCAACAATAAAAGTAACGTTACGGTTGGGCAAAAAGGCACCAGTACAGATAATCGTTACTATCTCAACTTCATCTCCATCCCCGTTCCGGAAGACTATTCCGATTACGAAGTACTCCCCAAGCGCTCTTGGTTTGTCAAGCAGGCGCACGAGGCTACCGCCGACCCGATGACTGGTTTTATCCAACGCGACGAAAGCGGATGGACCAAGAATCCCTATACTGGGAAGATGATGCAGAAGACGAGTACTTACACCATCACCCACTATCTCAAGGCAGAGAGCACGCGCGTGCTTTATGTGCCTACCTGTATGGTAGGATCTGCTGCTACCCGTTCGCGGGCCTTCCAGCGTTGGTATAACTACAAGACCGACGAGGCCGTGAGCGACTCGGTGCTCAACCTCGACCTCCCCAGCAGCCGTCGGTACAGAAACGGAATTGTTGTGGGCGACCAACTGAAATTGAACGGTCAGGATCGTGGTAATTACGTAGATCACTATGTCACCTTCCAAATGCCAGAGGTCATCCCCGATGATTGGGAATACATCCTTGGCGGCGACCTCACGACCTACAGCGATTTCGTTGATTATTTCGGTGACAACGGTAACCCCATATATAATGGGAATGTCACCAAATATAATGGGAATGTCACCAGCGACATCATCCTGCCCTCGAAGCAAAACATTGTGGAGCCGACCATCACCGGCCGCAACCTCTATGTCATCCGCAATGCCCGCGCCATTGCCAACGAATTGCTCCAGTATAAGGCAGATGAAGGCAATGACAAGTGGTATGAAGAGCACACCATTGCTTTCCCGAAGAAGAAGGTGACGCTCAATTACAGTTCGGTTGCCCTCAATATGCAGAAGCAGGACTATTGGTTTTATAATGGTGGTATTGCCTCAGAAGACAATCTTCAGAATGCCGTCAACAGTGGGAAAATCGAGGTTGAAGTGGACGACCTGGGCAGCGGCATCACTTTCGCCAAATTCCTTGATAGCGGTGCCGGTGCTGGTGCCGACCGCGCCATCGCCTTCAATTATCCGGACGATGACAACGGCAAGGGCCGCGGTGAGGCCAAGGCCGGCAGTTGCACCTTGAAGGTGTATGGAGTGGCCAGCGACGGCACGCGCTATCAGATTGCCAAATTCAATCTGACGTTTGAAGATGATTTCGAGCCAATCATCTATTCCGAAATCATCGGAAAAAAAGACGATGGCACCTTCAAATCGGCGCGTTCGCCAGAGGCCTTGCTGAAAACCACTGGCGACCCTGTGGCCACCATCACCTTCGACCCCGATCAGTTTGATGCCTTTGTCTCGCCACCTGTGGGAACCTATACGGGATTTTCAAATTCAGGAAAAGGCGATAACGCCAATCAAAAATACTCTTTGACATATCGCTACCCCTTCAACTACGATAACACCTCTTATTGTTTTGCACCAATCGGTGGAGATTTCAACAGTACTAATGGTAGAACTTCAGAGTGTACGTGGGGTAACTACACTGTTGCCCATCGTTTTGATATGGGAGATAATCGTGGTAATTTCTTTGCCGTTAAGAAGTATTACGAGAATGAATATGGCTTTGAAAACTATGATGCCAGCCAGAGCGGCTTCCTCTATATCGACGCTTCCGACCTTCCTGGTAAGATTGCGTCTATCGACTTTACTGGTATGCCTTGCAAAGCCTCGCGTCTTTTCGTTTCGGCATGGATGAGCAGTCCAGACCGTGGCAATGAAAGTCCGGCCAACGTGGTGTTCTCCATTCAGGGATTTAAAAACGGCAAGGCCACGACGCTCTATTCTTACTGTCCTGGAAGTATCTTGGGCGAAGCTCGTGATTCCCTTGACAAGACGTTGAAACCTAAGGATAATGGTGGCAAAGGCATCTGGCAGCAGGTGTATTTCAGTTTCGTCAATAAGAATGCTGACGACTTCGACAGCTTCCGCCTTACCATCGACAACGCTTGTACCAATACCAGTGGCGGCGACATCTTGATTGATGATGTCGAGGTGTTCAGCGTGAAGCCAGAAGTACAGATTGAACGCACCATTCCTGTCTGTGGCGACCAGCTTACCTTGTGTAAGATGACCGTCGACTATGACCAGGTGCGTGCCCAGTTGGGCCTCAGCACTGGCGAAGTGATGAAGGACAATCCTAAGGTGTGGTATTGCCTCCTCGACAAGGAGATGTTTGATGCCGAATTGGGCTTCGACACTGGAACGTCAGAAGGACAGGAACGCCTCTACCGTATGTCCGACGCCGAGGTGAAGCCCGCCTTCGTCAAGGCCCTCTTGGGCGACCCCAACAGCCAGGTATCTGGAGAAGGCATTTTCCGCTCTGTGGAGTTTAAAACCAATTTCGATTCCCTCCCAGTCTTCAAATACAGAGACGCTGTGGCGGCCACTGTCGGCATGGCATCTCGCGAAGTCACCAGTGCTGGTGTGCGCCACTTCGTCATCAGCGACAAAGTGAAGGAGCCGAGAATCAAGCCCAACCACGACTATTACTTCCTCTTTGTGCCGCGCTTCTCCGACGACCCCGTCACGTTGGCCAATGCCTTCCAGTCGTTTGAGATCAACACGCGATGCAGCGTCCGCTGTAAATTCCGCACCCAGTCGCCCATCCGCGTGGTGACGGATGCCGACGACGAGGCCGCCGTTGAACACGAAACCCAGACCTGCGCTGGCAAGAGCGTCTCGCTCAGCGTCAAGCAGGTGGGAGAGGATGCTGAAGGCAATATCGGCGAGCGCATCGTGCAGTATGACTGGTGGCGCGATTATGTGGGCGGCGCATTCACCGACGTGTGCATCAATGTCGACAACGCCACCTGGCGCGTCTTGGAAAAGAACGAAAGCCGCCTCTCCAACGAGATTTCGCTCCGCGAGGCGCTCTTGGCTTTCCGTCATTTCTATCCCAAAGCCACCACCGTGGCGGGCGCCGCGCCGAAGAACGACGAGGGATATACCCTCGAGCAGAGCGTCATCGACGTGCTCCATCAGTTCACGCTTAACAGGGCCGACAAGGTGGCATCGCTCGTGTTGCTCAACAACACGTGTAACATCTATGTGCCTGCCGCCACAAAGCAGGGCACAATCCTGAAGGTGACGGTGGTGCCCATTGACCACGAAGACAGCAGCGGCACGCAATATTGCTACGATCCGGAGCAGGTGGGCATCAAAGTGAGCGGAGAGGCGCCGCAGCTCTTCGACGGTCTGCATGGCGACAAATATAAGTATCCCGATAAGCTCACCAACGTGCCAGTGCGCAGCAGTTTGGCCGCCGTGGAAGAGGTGAGGGCCAGGGCCGACGGCAGTGCCGCCAATGTCTTGCGCGTGCCTTTGCGCGGCATCGAGACGGTGACGGATGGCGCCATCGGTCTGACCAGCGTCAGTACGGACGTCTTCCTCGCGGGCACCAACGACCCCAAGATGGAGGCGTATGAAACGAAGGCTGCTGAAGAACGCGCTGGCCTCAGTGTGCAGAACTTCCGCATCGTGGGCCAGCTCAAAACACTCGTGGCCCGCACGGCAGACCCCAAAAATGCCCATGCCGACATCGTCTTCAATAGCGATTTCCAGCCGCGCGAGGGATATGTCTATACGCTCCGCTTCAACTATCGGGAACTCTTTAATGCAGGCGGTACTGCGCAGTCAACGGTGTGTGACGGCAATGTGCTCGTTGACCTCATCATCGTCCCGAAATACCAGAAATGGACGGGAGCAGCCGGAAACACCGACTGGACGAACGATGCCAACTGGCAACGCGCCGACCTCGCCGACCTGCATTTCAAAGCCGATACGGAGACGGGTTATGCCGCCAATGCCGACAACGGTACGGCGCAGGGCTATGTGCCGATGCTTCACACCAGTGTCATCGTGACACCCAAAAAGGCAGGACCGCAGCTCTATGAGACCAACGATCCTGGCGCCGACGACCAGTTCCTCAACTTCGTCGGTAATGAAGGCAAGCGCACGGCAACGCCCGACATCGAATATGCGCTTCTGGCAGCACCGAAAGCCGAAAAGGGCGTCAACCGTTGCGACATCTACACGCCCTATCAAAGTAAGGACCTCGTGGTGCAGAGCGGTGGCGAATTGCTGCATGCCGAACGCCTCAGCTATGAGAAGGCGTGGGTGGAATATGCGCTGACTCCCGACCGATGGTACACCCTCGGTTCGCCGCTGCGCCAGAGCTATGCGGGAGAATGGTATGCGCCTAACAACGATGCTTGCCAGGCCACGCCTTATTTCAAGGATGTGAAGTACACCACAGCCCACTACCATCGTTTCGCGCCGGCCGTTTATCAGCGTAGCTGGGACAAGGCCAACCCTAAGCTTTACTACCTCGAGCCTTATTTGGCCAACAAGCCGCAGGAAGCCAAGGTGGACACGACGACAGAGAATATCTACCAGGCCGCCAACTGGAGCGCTGTCTACAACGACGTGCAGGAGGCTTATTCGCAGGGTGGCTTCTCTGTCAAAGTCAACGGCATCGGTATTGGGGCGCAGAAATACACGAAGTCGCTCTTCCGTTTGCCGAAGGAAGACACGGCCTATGGCTATTACACGGAATTGAACGAGACGGACAGGAAGACTTATCCTGTGGACCGCACGTATCATCATAAGTTGGCGACCGACCAGTTGAAGTCTGGCACCGACCTGACCGTGACGCTCAAAAACGAGAATGCCAACAACAGGTTTTTCCTCGTTGGCAACCCGTTTGCCTGCGCCCTCGACCTCAACGAGTTCTTCAAAGAAAATGAGGCCCAACTCAATGGGGCGAAATATTGGGTGCTGACGGCCGGCGGACAGGAAGGGGCGATGCGCCAGCCCAATGCCGGAGAATGGATTTCCGTGAACGGCACGACGGAGGCCGCGCTCGCGAGTCTGCCATCGGGACAGGGCTTCTTCGTGGAAGGCAAGGAAGGCAAGAACACCATCACCTTGAAGTTTACCGCCGACATGCAGACATCGCTCCACACCAGCGGAACGCTGCTGCGTGCTCCAGCCATCGGACGTGCTGAGGCTCCTATGCTCCGCATCCGCGCTTCGCGAAGCGGGCAGGGGAGTGAGGCATTGGTGGTGAAAGACACCACAGCGGTCAACGGCTACGAGGCTGCGGAGGATATGCAACTCTTGCTCGACAACTCGTTGCAGGAAATCCCGATGGTATATACGTTGGCCGGCAACCGCACGAGCACCATCAACCGACGCCGCTCGCTCTGGCGCGTCCCCTTGGGCGTGTTGAGCAACAGCGAAGATCCCGTGCAGCTCACGTTCTCGGGCATGCGCTCGTTTGGCGAGACGCTCTCGCTGCTCGACAGTCAGACGGGGGCCGTGACACCGCTGCGGGGCAATGGCAATGCCGACTGCGTGAAGGTGGAGGTGCCGGGAGTGACGACGGGCCGTTATTTCATCCTCTCTTCAGAGCGTCCTGCCCTGGAGGATGAAAAGGATTTCACGCAACCGCTCATACAGGCCGACAACGGCAGTGTGACGATCTCTTCTTCTGCAGCGCATGTGCTGACGTATGTGCGTATCGTGGCGGCAGATGGTCGCACGGTGTACAAACTCACGCCGTATGTCTCACGCCTCTCCCTGAAACTCCCCACTGGCGTTTATGTGGTGGAGGCACGCACGGATGAGGGTGAGAGTGTCGGGAAGGTGTCGCTCTGATTTATGGGTATATAATGTGCTCTGATTTATGTATAATGACAAAAGCTATAATGACAAAAGCGCCGGAGGATGCTCCGGCGCTTTTGTTTTTGGGGGACAATGAAAAAATTGGGGGGGCAGACGTAGAGTGTTCAAAATTCCATAAAAATCAAGGTTGGTAAAGAGGCGCCAGCGCCCCTGAAGGGTAGGGTGTTCAAAATTCCTTAAAAATCAAGGTTGGTAAAGAGGCGACAGCGCCCCTGAAAGGTAGGGTGTTCAAAATCGCTTCAAAAT
>OLPC01003395.1_pt1 | contig 10553 bp, 9 predicted proteins | sample 1672341 | NCBI WGS metagenome assembly OLPC01 (sample SAMEA3136673, study PRJEB25190) | human gut metagenome | reverse complement strand
TCTGCCTGCGATAGATCCATCTTGCCATTGAGGAATGCACGTTGTGTGAACTCTCCTGGGCCGGCAGGCTGACAGCCGTTCTGCGTCAGCAACATCATTACCTGGCTGAGCACGTAGGACGATCCGTGGCAGGAAATCTCCACAGAGTCCTCACCTGTATAAGAGTGTGGGGCACGGAAAATGGAGACGAGCACTTCGTCCACAACTTCTTTTTCTGCATTGACGATATTGCCGAAAGCGAGAGTGTAAGCCTTGCGTTGGGACAAAGAGAGATTTGAGCCGATAGGAAAGAAAATCTTATCAGCTATACTAATTGCTTCAGGGCCTGATATGCGGATAATGCCAATCGCACCACCAGAGGCGGTGGCGATGGCGCAAATGGTATTGTTGTTGAGCATGTAGATGATTTCTTGATTACGTAAGTTGCAGTTCCATATCCACGACATCGAGCCATCTCCCAAATTTTTTGCCTACATTATGGAAGAATGATGCCTGGACAAAACCGAGCTTTTTATGAAATTGTATACTCTCGAGGTTTTCTCCTGTTATACAGGCTATGAGCACCTTATATCCAAGCTGCCTGCAATCTTTAATTATTTGTTGCATAAGGGCAGAACCAATGCCGGCATGCTTTACATCGGAACTCAGATATATGGTGGTTTCGAGAGTTTTGGCGTATGCTGCTCGTTCTTTCCATTGATGTACGTAGGTATACCCTACCACTTTCCCTTCTGTCTCGTAGACGTAGTAAGGGAAGTGGTGGGATATTTCCTTGATGCGCTGCTGCATCTGTACGGTAGAAAGTTTGACAGTTTCGAACGTAACTGTCGTTTCTGCTATATAACGATTATATATAGTAACGATGTCTGCAGCATCGTCAGGTCTAACTTCTCTAATCATTAATTGTATGTTTGTTATATATTAAAGGGGTGGTAGTAGACTGTTAACCTTCTACTTATTGGGTATTACCTCCTTTATATATCCATGGCGATAAGCATACAACAAACGTTCAAGTTCCTTGATCTGCTTGTTCAGTTCACGACCTATGTCGGTATCTGCCACACGCATTCTGTGTGCTGACATTTCTACTATCTGAGTTGTAGACTTGATGTCCGTGCATTTCTGAATGGCATCGAGTGTGGACGTGAATGGTTCGTGTTGTACAAGTACGAAGCCACGGCTATGATAAACAAGAGTGTATCCGGCAATACCCGTCTCCTTGTGATAAGCCTGTGAGAATCCGCCGTCGATGACCATAAGCTTGCCGTTGGCTTTGATGGGGTTCTCGCCGTTGCATACATGCACGGGCACGTGTCCGTTGATGATATGGCGGTTCTCGCCTGTCACTCCGAAAGCATCCATGATTGTGTCTGCTATATGTTCATCGTTGCGCAGCTTAAAATAGTTGCCCTTCTCTTCCGCATGTGTTGCCTTGTCGGCTATGAAGTAGCGTTCGAATGTAGCCATCTTCGACTTGTCGAAGAGCGGGCTGTCCGGTCCGCACCACAGATAGAGGAAATAATCAATTGCATAATTTCGTTCCTCAGGAGTGTTGTCGTTCTGGAATGCCGTACGAATCATCATACCGATATTGTAGAGCAGTTCCTTGCCTGAATATTTATACCCAGGCGCTATTTCCACTTCCTTGAGCGATCCGTCTTCGTTAAGCGGTATGGAAGCATGGAAGAGCAGGTTGTTGTTGTATATGGCATACATACATCCGTGCTGCAGAATCTGGCTGATGTGCCTATGAAATTTCTCCGACACCTGGAACGAGTGGTTGAGCTTGTCCATGAGCAATTTCTCCTCAGGTGTCAGCTTATCAGGATGCGCAGGGTCGATAGTAGGGAAGGAGTTGCTCTTCAACTCATACTCCTTGCCGTCAAGCATGATGGTGCCCTTATCGTAGTCGATGTTGTGGAACAGCAGACGGTCATTCATCTTCCATCCCGGGTTGCGCTTGATGATGGCAGCCTCCTCCTTGAACTGTATGATGGTAATGGCCTTGTGCATGAGAGCAGTCAGACGATGTGTCTTCTGGTCAAGACGTGCCGAGTCTGCCGACGAGATCTTAGGACGGAATTCCTCGCAGGGATCGTCGCCGTATGTCTCCATGGCGAAGGTGGCAAGTGGCACAAGATTGATGCCATAACCCTCTTCCAGAGTGGCGAGGTTGGCATAACGTAATGACAGGCGGATGACATTACATTGGCAAGCGCGGTTGCCTGCCAACGCTCCCATCCAGAGGATGTCGTGGTTGCCCCACTGGATGTCCCATGAATGATATTGTGATAGCGTGTCCATGATGATGTGGGCTCCTGGTCCACGGTCATAGATGTCGCCGAGAATATGCAGTTGGTCGATGGCAAGACGCTGGATGACGTTACATATGGCTATGATGAAAGCGTCTGCTCTGCCTGTAGAGATAATCGTATCAATGATGACATTCACGTAGTCGGTCTTGTTGGCGTCGTCTGTACGCTCATGCAGGAGCTCCTGAATGATGTAGCTGAAACTCTTTGGCAGAGCCTTTCTTACCTTTGATCTTGTATACTTGCTAGATACGAGTCGGCATACCGACACAAGTTGGTGTATGATGATGTGATACCAGTCGTTAAGGTTCTGCTCTGACGCCTTTATAAGTTCGAGCTTCTGGTCAGGATAATATATCAAGGTGCAAAGCTCTCTCTTATCGGCTTCGCGAAGCGTATTGCCGAAAAGATCGTTCACCTTACGCTGGATGTTGCCTGAAGCGTTTTTCAGGACATGCTGAAAAGCCTCGTACTCTCCATGAACGTCTGCAAGGAAATGCTCCGTTCCCTTAGGGAGATTAAGAATGGCCTGAAGATTGATAATCTCCGTACTTGCCTCTGAAACGTTGGGGAATGACTGCGCAAGAAGCTGAAGATACTTTAGGTCTTGCTGGTTAATAGACAACTTACTTGACATACTTAATGTTTTTTATGGGGTTAATAATTCCTTCATTTTTTCCACCGCCTTGCCTTTCCTTGCACGGACGGGCATAAATCCTTCCGTTAAAGCAGAAGTCTCTTCCATAAGAGCCATGGCGTGTGCCACGAACTTCAGCGAACGCTTCTTGGCTATGATGTCTTGGAAGAGATATTCGTCGAAGCTGGTGGCTTTCAGCGTGTCTGAGAGGCTGTCCAGATAGGAGAGATGTATGACGCCTTTCCGGTATTGTTGCTTTATATACAATACGCGTGAGCAAAGGTCGATAATAAGGTCGCGCTCTTCTGCAGACTCTGTGGCGTCCTCTGCCACCATCATCGCTATCTTCTTACGTATAGCTTCGAACTGGCTATTGGTCTTGTCTTCAAGGGCTTGGCGATAAGTTTGGAGCAGAAGGTCAAGCATTGTATTGACGTCGCTACTGCTCGTTATAAAGGGATTGCGTACTATGACGGTCTTTGCCTTTGGGCATATTCTGCTGATTATCTTACGCTCCACGTCACCTCCTGTTGTTATGTAGGCGCTGTGTCTGGCAATGCTACGTACGGCAGAGATGAGTGTGAGGGACTTCGCAGTATGCCCCTCTTTGTTCAGAAGACTTTCCGCTCCGCTTACTGACGTAAACACCACGGGAATGCCACGACCGTCCAACTGCGCCACAATATTGGCAGTCTTGTGGTCCCACATTCCTATGACATGTGTCACGTCCACACACTTCTCAGCCACCTCACATATCTTGTTTTCCTCAAGCAGAAGATACAGGCTTTTGGCAAGCTGGCTGTTCGCATGTAAGTGTCCGTCTGGCGGTGGAATGATAAGTCTTACCCTCATAGATTATTAATGTGTTTGGTATTAACTTTTACAATTTATGCGTTGTGAAATCATACTTGTCTGCCATCCGATAACGTAGTATGACGGACAGCTTGTGGAAGACAATGCTGAATTCGTAAAACACTACGGTCCAAAGCGAAAGGTCTGCCTCGAACTTGCGATAGGCTTTCCTTGCCGACAAAATGCGTGACGTTATGGTTAGGATGAGTGCAAGAGCGCTTGTGCCCAACAATATCCAGTTCATAGTCAGACCTGAATAAGCGGCTGCTGCTATGATGGCTATATAATTAAGATACATAAACAGCAGGTCTGCCACGTACAAGCTTCTCGCTGCCGACGTACGCTCAAGATTCTTACGTATGCTCTTCAGATAGAGCTTGCGGTTAAGCCATGCCTTCTTGTTCGGAACGTCTTCTATGACAAAGGCTTCGGGGCTGACAGCTATTCTTGAGCCGTACGTACGCGCAAACTTGTTGATGAGAAACTCATATTCGCCGCCTACATACTGAAGGTTGCCCAGATAGCCGTCCTGCTCAAGAAATTCCGAGCGGCGGAAAGCGAAGTTGCCAGACTCTGTACGATAAGCCGTTTTTCTGGATGCCTTGCGCAGAAGATAACATTCGTTTCGTAGACGATCGAAGCGATAATAGGGCTTTGCCTCCGGATCATAGTTAGAGTAGCCGAGCACAAGGTTTGTATCCTTGTCCATTTTAGCTGCCATCTTACGAAGCCACATCGAGGAAGCCGGACGGTCCTTTGCGTCCAGCAGTACTATCCACTCGTTATGTGCAGCTTTCACTCCCAACGCCACAGACAGTTTCTGCTTGCTGATGAAGAGTGAGCGTTGCGGGATGTATGTGGAGTAAAGATTCTTGTGGTCGACGCTGTATTTTCCTATGACATCCTCTGTGCTCAGATCTCCCTTCACACCCACCACAATCACCTCGAATGGCTGCTCATAGTTCTGAGTGAGCAGAACGGAGAGATGTGCGTCGAGAGTCTCGGTTGTGCCCGTAGCTAGGACAATAATCGAGACTGCCGGCATCTCGCTCTCTGCCACTTCATTCTCGTCCGCATCTGCAGCGCTTTCCACTTTTCGCAGAAACGGATTAAGTACAGAGGACAATATTACGAGCAGCACAAGCGTGCATATCGCTATTATTGTAAATGTATCTATAAGCATGGTTATTTAAGATTCTTCCGAAAATTATATGTTTTAAGATTCTTCCGAAAAATATGCCTTGGGCAACGGACGGCAGTTGTATGTGCTTGACATCACCTCGCCGTAAGCACCCGCAGAGCGGATGGCTATGAGGTCGCCACGATGGCATTTGTTCAGTTCTATATTCTTTGCGAACACATCACTCGACTCGCATATCGGTCCGACGACGTCATACGTCTCACATGCTTCCTTGCTGCTCAGATTCTCTATCTGATGCACAGCCTGATATAATGCGGGACGTATGAGGTCTGTCATGCCAGCATCCAGTATGGCAAACTGTTTGTGCGAGCCTTGTTTCACATACAACACTCTTGACACCAACGTGCCGCATTGACCAACAACAGCTCTTCCAAGCTCGAAATGCAGGGTCTGACTCTCACGGAGCTTCAGATTTTCCTCGTACGTGCCGAAGTAGCTCTGGAAGTCAGGAATTGGTTCGGCGTCAGGATTGTCATAATTGATACCAAGCCCACCTCCTACATTAATGTTGTCGAAGGTTATGCCTTCCTTTTCAAGGCTTTCCTGCAGATTGTTTATGCGGCTGCAGAGAGCCTTAAAATCGTCCATTACGAGTATCTGCGACCCGATATGGAAATGCAGTCCTATTACCTTCACATGGCTCATCTCCTTGGCCTTGCGGATGACGTCCGTCATACTTTCCATAGCGATGCCAAACTTGTTCTCAGCCAGTCCGGTAGTGATGTTGGCATGAGTATGTGCGCCTACATTCGGATTGATGCGCAGCTCCACACTCACCACCTTACCATACTCTGATGCGATTTCCTCGATGACTTCCAGTTCTGCAAGCGACTCCACATTAAAGCAGAATATGCCAACTTCGATACCGAGACGAATTTCCCAGTCACTCTTTCCTACACCTGCGAATACGATGCTCTCTGCAGGGAATCCAGCTTTCAGGGCTGCCTTTATCTCTCCTCCGCTCACACAGTCGGCGCCCAGTCCGTTACGGGCTATTATTTCCAGAACTTTAGAATTGGCGTTGGCCTTGACGGCATAATGCACGCTCCATCGTGGATGCTTCGCCGTCTCCTTCTTTATAGTGTCAAGCGTATCCTGAAGCAACTGTGTGTCGTAATAATAGAAAGGGGTAGTTATGTCCGAAAAACTCTCTTTTGATATCATCATAGCATGATTATTATTATCCAAGCCATTCCTCTCGCAGGAATGGCTTGGTTATGTGTATATATAGAGTATGTGTTCTTTTTTTTACTTATTGTGGAAGAGCACGTCGCTAAGGTTCTGGAGCGCCTTCTTCTTGTCCGCCTCACGGATGAGGAACGAGATATTGTAGTTGCTGCCGCCATACGAAATCATACGTACCGGTATGTTCTTCATAGCGTCAAGGACAAGAGTCTCAAAGCCGAGGTTGTTCCAGTCGAGGTCACCCACCACGCAGACGATGCACATGTCGCTGTCCACGGTTACCGTGCCATATTTCTTGAGCTCGTCCACAATCTCGTTAAGGTGAGATGTATTGTCAATACTCATCGATACGCCCACCTCACTCGTGGTAATCATGTCGATAGGAGTCTGATAACACTCGAATATCTCGAACACCTTACGCAGGAAACCTGTGGCGAAGAGCATTCGTGACGACTTTATCTTGATGGCCGTGATATTGTCCTTTGCAGCAACAGCCTTTATCTTGCCACGCAACAGCACGTTGTCAATAATCGTGCCGTCTGCCTCGGGATCCATGGTGTTCTTCAGACGTACGGGGATGCCGGCAAACTTGGCTGGCTGTACGCATGTCGGGTGAAGAATCTTCGCTCCGAAGTATGCCAGCTCGGCAGCCTCCTCGAAGTTGAGCTGACGGATGGCCTCCGTATTCTCCACGACGCGCGGGTCGTTATTATGCATGCCGTCAATGTCGGTCCATATCTGGATTTCCTCTGCGGGGATGGCAGCTCCGATGAGCGAAGCCGTAAAGTCGCTACCTCCACGAAGCAGATTGTCCACTTCTCCGTATGCGTTACGGCAGATAAAGCCCTGCGTGATATACACTTGATAGCCCTCGTTCTCCTTCATTACGGCTCCGAGCTTCTCCTTGATGTAGTGTGAGTCAGGCTCGGCGTTCTTGTCCGTGCGCATGAAGTCGAAGGCAGAGAGCAGAACCACCTTAACGCCTTTCTCAAGGAGATAGTTGGTCATCATATTGGTGCTTATAATCTCGCCCTGAGCTACGATGTTCTTCTCCTCAAAGCTTGTGAAGAGATCCTTTGTGAACGATCGGAGATAATTAAACTCCGACACGAGGAACTCTCTTGTGCGCTGTTTCATTTCGTCCGTGGAGTAGAGTTCCTCCACGTGCTGCATATACTTCTTCTCTAAGTTGTTTATGACATCGTTGGCGCCGTCGCTGTTCTTTTTATAAAGATAATTTGAAATCTCAACGAGGGAATTCGTCGTTCCAGACATGGCTGAAAGAACAACAAACACCTGATTGCCTGACTGAGAAACCATCTTGGCTACTGATTTCATCCGTTCAGGGGTACCTACGGAAGTACCGCCAAATTTCATTACTTTCATATTACTCTCTTAAAATAATAGTTGATTTATTGCTTTACCGTTTTGCTATATTCTTGGCTGACATCCGTCAGCTTGTCGTCGGCGCATCTGTAGACGCGTCCTGGAAACTTGTCGATTAGACTATGGTTGTGTGTTGAAATCACAACTGACGTTTCTCCCGTATGGCTGATCTCGTAGAGCAGTCCCACAATCTTTTCTGCCGTCTCGGGGTCAAGGTTGCCTGTCGGCTCGTCGGCTATGATTATCTTCGGATGGTTGAGGAGCGCACGTGCTATGGCTATACGCTGCTGCTCGCCTCCGGAGAGCTCATGCGGCAGCTCCATTTTCTTCTCCTTCATTCCCACAGCGTCCAGAACGAGGTCAATGCGCTCGTCTATCTCCTTCGCAGACTTCCATCCTGTGGAGCGTAGGACGAATTCAAGATTCTTGTATATGTTTCTGTCGTGCAGCAACTGGAAATCCTGAAAAATCACACCCATCTCACGGCGAAGAGCCGGCACCTCACGGCGCTTGATGGCGAGCAGATTGCGTCCCAGCACCTCTGCCTTCTCGGCGTTCCGCTTGTCGATGTCGAGCTCGCAATACATCGTCTTTAACAACGATGACTTGCCCGTACCCACCTTGCCGATGACGTATACGAACTGTTCTGGCTCAACCTCGAAGCAGACATCCTCAAGCACCAGACTGTCCGACTGATATATGTTTGCTTTCTTATATTCTATTAACATTTAATCTTAATATTAATGGTTACAATCTACATCATTCGGCAAAGTTACTAATTTTATTCCGATAACATCATCATCATGATTGTTTTTATTATATTATGTGTTGTTTTTACTCACTGAATAATAATGTATAGAGAGATATGTATATTTTAGAAGGAGCGTTATTTCACGATGTAATTTCCATCTGTGATCCATCCTTTAAAACCAGAATCGAGTTCAACGACCTTGTAACCCTTCTTTGCAAGCAAATCTGCAGCGGTCTTGCTACGTTTCCCGCTTCTACAGTTGACGGCGATGGTTCGGTTGCGTGGTATGGTGGCAAGTGCTTTCTTAATAAAGTTTGGTTGCAGGACATCGATGTTGACGGCATTGGGAATATGTCCTTCAGCAAATTCCTTTGCTGTACGCACATCGAGACGTACTACGGAAGAATCAGCAATGATGCGCTCGTATGCTTCCACTGAGACACTCTTGAAAGCCGGATTGGGAGACTGGCAGGAGAAAATTCCTGCGAGGATGATAGTGGCGAATAATGTTTTCATGGCTGCAAAATTACGCGGTTTTTAGTTTATTAGCGAAAATATCTGTAACTTTGTGACTGAAAAAACGAAAAAGAAAGATGAAACAACCAAATAAGCAAAATTATTACATTAGCCGTGGTGGAGAATGCACAGAATATATTGTTAGCGAACAGACCCCAGACACTCTCCTGCAGTATCTGCTTTCACATGCAAAAGAGAGCCGCAACAAGATAAAGGCGACGCTTCAAGGACGCGGCATCAAGGTGAACGGTAAGGTGGTGACGCAGTTTGATGCTCCACTTCGTAAAGGCGACCGCATTCAGGTGGCACGTCGCAAGAACAACTGCGCCTTTAAGAGCCGCTATGTTAAAATTGTGTATGAGGACAGATGGATTGTAGTTGTGGAGAAGAATATTGGCATTCTCTCCATGGCTGCAGGCCACTCATCGTTGAACGTGAAGTCAGTTCTGGACGACTATTTTCTAAAGACACGACAGCGTTGCAGGGCACACGTGGTGCACCGTCTCGACCGCGATACAAGCGGTCTGATGATTTATGCAAAGGATATTGACACGGAGCAGATTCTGGAGCACAACTGGCATGGGACTGTATATGACCGTCGCTATGTGGCTGTGGTAAGTGGCGAGATGGAGGATGACAACGGCACCGTACGTAACTGGCTAAAGGACAACAAAGCTTATGTCACTTATTCGTCGCCTACGGACAACGGCGGCAAGCTGGCTGTAACACACTTCCATGTGATGGCAAGGACAACTGAACACTCGCTGGTGGAATATAAGCTGGAGACGGGTCGTAAGAATCAGATTCGTGTCCATTCGGCAGATATGGGGCATCCCGTTTGTGGAGACACGAAGTATGGCAACGGCGATAATCCTCTGCACCGTCTCTGTCTTCACGCCTACGTGCTGTGCTTCTTGCATCCTGTCACGAAAGAGCGAATGGAGTTTTCCACACCCATTCCAACCTCGTTCCGCAGTCTGTTCTGAGAAATCAAATCAGTATTAAATTCCTCCGCACCCAGCTGATTAATAAATCAGTAATTAATAAATGCTGAGTGGCATGTAATTTGCTCTGAAGATTATAAAAAAATAATAGGAGGATACGAATTATGGCATTTATTGATTATTACAAGATTCTCGGTGTGGACAAAAACATCCCTCAGGACGACGTGAGGGAGGCTTACCGCAAACGCGCCAAGCAATTCCATCCCGACCTGCATCCTAACGACCCGAAGGCAAAGGCTAAATTCCAGGCTCTGAACGAGGCTTATGACGTGATCTCCGATCCGGAGAAGCGTAAGAAATATGACCAGTATGGTGAGAAATGGCGTGAGGCTGGTGCCTTCGGACAGGGAGGTCCGGGTGGAGGCAGCTACTACTACTCTGGTGGCGGTGACGGTTCGCCTTTCAGCGGCTTCGACTTCTCTGGCTTCAGCGGAGAGGGCGGCGGCTTCTCAAGCTTCTTCGAACAGCTGTTCGGAGGTGCAGGAAAGGGATCACGCAGTCGTGGCACTCGCAGTCGAAGCGCAAGGACTAATGCGGGCGAGATGAACGCCAACGTAAACATCGACCTTTACACGGCGTTGCTCGGCGGCGAGGTAATCCTGCAACTCACGGGTGGTCATAAGATTAAGCTGAAGGTAAAGCCGGAAACGCAGAACGGTACGAAGGTAAGGCTGCGTGGCAAGGGCTATGACCGTGGCGACGGTATGAT
>OLPC01003394.1_pt1 | contig 10556 bp, 10 predicted proteins | sample 1672341 | NCBI WGS metagenome assembly OLPC01 (sample SAMEA3136673, study PRJEB25190) | human gut metagenome | reverse complement strand
CGAATTCCTGCGAAAACAATTAAATAACAATAATAGATTAAGAAAAATAGCAGTATGATTAATGCTCAAGACATCAAAAACGGAACTTGTATCCGTATGGACGGAAAGCTCTATTTCTGTGTAGAATTCCTGCATGTAAAACCAGGTAAAGGTTCTGCTTTCGTCCGTACAAAACTGAAAGATGTTATCAACGGTGGTGTTGTTGAGAGAACATTTAACCCATCTAAAGATGTATTAAAGAAAGCATTTATCGAGAGAAAGACAATGCAGTATTCCTATGTTGACGGAAACCTGTATTACTTCATGGACAACGAGACATTCGAGCAGATTCCGGTTGATTCTGAGGATGTTGGAGATAGCCTGAAGTTCGTAAAAGAAGGAACAGACGTAACTCTGAAATCATATCAGGGTAAAGTATTTGCAATTGACCCACCGACAACTGTTGAGCTTCTGATCACAGAATCTGAGCCGGGCGTAAAAGGTAACACAGCAACAGGTGCTACAAAACCGGCTATCGTTGAGACTGGTGCGCAGGTTATGGTTCCTCTGTTCGTTAATGAGGGAGAGGTCATCAAGATTGATACACGTTCCGGCGAGTATCTTTCAAGAGCATAAGTTTAAGGAAAACATAAGAAAAATAAACGACAAAAGCCTTGCATTTTTTGCAGGGCTTTTTTATAATTCTAATACCATAATATTTGAAACACAGAAACTGCTGCTGTCTGAGGAAAGGAGATATATGGATTATAAGCAGTTTTTAGAGACAGTAGAGAAAAAAGTAAGAGAGAACATGGGGGCACACATCAGAGTCAGCACACGTACCGTGAAGAAGAATAACGGAACCGAGCGGAGCGGGCTTCTGATTGAGGATGACAGTACGAATATTTCACCGACCATCTATCTGGAAGAATATTATCAACAGTTCCTTAGCGGCAAAGGAGTTGATAAGATTGCAAAAGAAGTGGCCGATTTGTATGAGGATTTGAAAGTTGACCGGCCGTGGGATGAGCAGAAGCTTGGAGAATACGATAAAATCAAGGAAAAAGTGATTTATCGTCTGATTGGTCGTGAGGCAAATGAAGAACTCCTTCAGGAAGTGCCATATGTGCCATATCTTGATCTGGCAATTATCTTTTGTGTACTTTTTGAAGCAGGAGATTATGGCATGGCGACAATGATGATCCGTAACCGGCATCTGAAACTGTGGCATGTGACAAAAGAGGACATTTATCATCAGGCAAGATATAATACATGGCATGAACTTCCGGGAGAATTTCTGACTATGAGTGATCTGATTGCGGAACTTACAGGAATAAAGGAGAAATGTCCGGAAGAACCTATGTATGTATTGACGAATCAGATCCGCAATTATGGAGCATCAGCAATTCTGTATCCAGACAGACTTGCAGGTATCAGTTTATGTCTTAAAGAGAATTTCTATGTGGTTCCAAGTAGTGTCCATGAGATGATCATAGTGCCGGAGAGTGCTTCGCCGGGACGGAGAATGCTGACAGAGATGTTAAGAGAAGTCAATGAGACACAGGTACCGGACGAAGATATTTTGTCAGATCATGTTTATTATTATGACAGAAAAGAACGGAGATTGCGATTATAAGAAAAGTGAAGAGCAGTCAATGCAAGTAGCGAAAGATAATCTATGATATAGAAGAGTATTATGATTGATGTATGGGAGCGCCAGCGGCTGGAATGCCGAAGGCGCTCTTGCTATAATGTTATAATGATTCGAATTGTGTAGAAAATTATCTCATGTATTTACTTTACTTTGTGAGATAAATGTGTTACTATTACAAAGTCAAATTGACTAGGCACCCGTAGCTCAGGGGATAGAGCACCGCCCTCCGGAGGCGGGAGCGGCGGTTCGAATCCGCCCGGGTGTGTATGAATAACGAGTACTGATGTGTGGAGGAGATCTATGAAGAGAAGGTGGATTGTCCTCCTGCTTCTTTTTATGACGATAGGAGCAGCGGGGTATGGATTTACCAGAGAAGAAGCACAGAAGGTACAAAAGACAAGTTCGTTGAAGATACAGGCTGTTTATCTGGAATGTGAATCGGAAGAGGCAAATCCGCTTTTGGAAGATGCAGTTTTGGAAGTGAATCGGGCAGTGGAAGAACACTTTGCGAAGATGCAGGAAGAGACAGGCTATGTAGAAGCTTATCATAATCTGCATGTGTATACAAAGGAAGGAAAAGATGCGGATACATATGTGACATTTGTGACATACGATATGAAAATCCGAGGGATTTATACAGAAGTACCAGGACTTGCAACATTTTATGCAAAAAAAGAAAAGGACAAGATGCAGGTAATCTCAGATCCAAAAGAGAGTGACGTACAGAGATACATTGCAAGACTTACGAAACACCAGGATGTTCAGAATCTGTTCCGGAAAGTGAATGAGGAGTATAATGGAGCACTTCAGTCCGATGCACTTTTGCGGGAGGCGTTGAGCGAATTGCAGAATGCATATGGAAGCACGGAAGATAACGGTTAAATATTTTAGAAATAGAGAAGTATGCTGTCAGAAGCATGCTTCTTTTTTAAATTTATAGATTTGACAAGATTTCATCACAATTCGAACACATTTAAACGATACAATCTATTACAGAAATGAAGGAAAGGAGATTATTGATATGGAAAATCAATATACTTATTATAAACCAGAACCTGATGACATGAATGGTATGAACGAGGAAACGCCAAAGCAAAAGAAGAACCGAAAGGTGCCAAAACCAGTGAAACTTGTATGCGCCGGAGTTGCATTTGGTCTTGTGGCAAGTGTAACATTCCAGACAGGAAATTATGTGGGAACAAAAGTGTTCGGCACAACAACTACAAACGGTAAGACTGCCAAGACAGCACAGACAGTGAATGGTGCGAAACTAACAACATCATCAAGCAGTACAGGAACTTCCGATATTGCAACGATTGCAAAGAATGCAATGCCATCTATCGTATCTATTACGAATATGAGCGTTCAGGAAGTACAGAGTTTCTTCGGAGGAACACAGCAACAGGAGAGTACAAGTGTCGGATCTGGTATTATTATCGGCCAGACAGATAGCGAACTTCTGATCCTTACAAATAATCATGTAGTGGAAGGCAATGAAAAGCTTACAGTTTCTTTTGTGGATAATGAAAGTGTTGAGGCTAATGTAAAAGGAACTGATTCCACAAAAGATCTTGCAGTTGTGGCTGTCAAGATCAGCGATGTGAAAGATTCTACTATGGATGAGATTGCAGTTGCGACAATGGGAGATTCCAGTAAGCTTGAGGTAGGTGAACAGGTCATCGCAATCGGTAATGCACTTGGTTATGGACAGTCTGTAACATCAGGTATCGTATCTGCAACGGAGCGGACACTGGACGGTTATGAAGGAGGTACTCTGATTCAGACAGATGCAGCAATCAACCCTGGTAACAGTGGCGGAGCACTTTTGAACTCTAACGGTGAAGTTATTGGAATTAATACCGCAAAAGTTGCAACAGACAGTGTAGAAGGTATGGGCTATGCTATTCCAATTTCTGATGCAAGCGATACGATCCAGAATTTGATGAATCAGGAGACAAAGACAAAAGTGTCTGAGGCAGAACAAGGATATCTTGGAATCCAGGGTGTAGATGTCTCGGATGAAAGTGCCAAGATGTATAATATGCCTACTGGAGTTTATATTTCCGATGTTGTAAAGAATGGTGGAGCCCAGCAGGCAGGTCTGACAAAAGGCAGTGTTATTACAGGACTTGAGGGAACCACAATCAGCGATATGAATTCACTGAAAGAACAGCTTCAGTATTATCGTGTGGGTGATAAAGTCAAGGTAACAGTACAGGTTCCTGGAAATAATGGCGAATATACTGAAAAAACTGTCGAAGTAACACTTGGAAGTAAATCATAAAAATGATATAATTGTCCCCATAGGAGGGACAGGACTATGTATACATTTGATGAAATTGAAAAGACAGACAGCGAAATAGCAGATGCGATCAAGGCAGAGATGGAAAGACAGAACTCACACATCGAGCTGATCGCATCTGAAAACTGGGTAAGTAAAGCAGTCATGGCGGCTATGGGAAGTCCGCTGACGAACAAATATGCAGAGGGGTATCCGGGAAAGAGATATTATGGCGGCTGCCAGTGTGTAGATGTTGTAGAGAATCTTGCCAGAGACAGAGCGAAAGAGTTATTTGGCTGTGAGTATGCAAATGTTCAGCCACATTCAGGAGCACAGGCAAACCTGGCAGTATTTTTTGCAATGCTGGAACCGGGAGATAAAGTAATGGGAATGAATCTGGATCACGGCGGACATCTGACACACGGCTCACCGGTCAATATTTCCGGAAAATATTTTAATATTGTGTCCTATGGTGTCAATGAAAAAGGCGTGATCGATTATGATAATGTAAGAGAGATCGCTTTGAGAGAAAGACCGAAGTTAATTGTCGCAGGAGCAAGTGCTTACGCGAGAACAATTGATTTTAAAAAATTCCGTGAGATTGCAGACGAAGCAGGCGCATATCTGATGGTAGATATGGCTCATATTGCAGGTCTTGTTGCAGCAGGACTGCATCCAAGCCCGATTCCATATGCTCATGTGACAACGACAACGACTCACAAGACTCTTCGTGGACCAAGAGGAGGTATGATCCTGTGTAACCAGGAGGCAGCAGATAAGTTCAACTTTAACAAAGCTGTATTCCCGGGAATACAAGGCGGACCATTGGAACATGTTATTGCTGGAAAAGCAGTATGCTTCAAAGAGGCATTACAGCCAGAGTTTAAAGAATATCAACAGCAGATTCTGAAAAATGCACAGGCACTCTGCAAAGGATTACAGTCCCGTGGCGTGAAAATCATTTCCGGAGGAACAGACAATCATCTGATGCTTGTAGATCTTCGCGATGAAGAGGTGACGGGAAAAGAGCTGGAGCGTCGTCTTGATGAAGCTCATATTACCTGCAACAAGAATACAATTCCGAACGATCCACGTTCACCATTTGTTACAAGTGGTGTAAGACTCGGAACACCAGCCGTTACAACAAGAGGCATGGTAGAAGAGGATATGGATGTGATTGCGGAAGGTATTGCACTTGTGATTAAGAGTGAGGATAATATTGAAAAAGTACGCGAGATGGTAAAAGGTCTGACTGACAAATATCCATTGATCTAAGAGATAGATAACAGGAGGTATTGATGATGAAGTGTCCAACATGTGGCGGACCATTGAAACCAAGCAAAAAAGATCCGGATTATCTGCTTTGCTATACATGTAAGAAAAAATTTAAAGTTCCACAGCATCAGGCGGAAGATGTGGCTCCGAAAACAGAGCGTATGTCTGCGAAGAAAGAGGCCGGTAGAAGAGATAGTGCGAAAAAAGATAGCGCAAGAAAAGAGAATGTAAAGAAGGAACGTTCTGTAAAAGAACAGAAGTATTCCAATATTCCGCCAAAGGAAGTACGTGATAAGCGGGAACGCGAGATGAAAAAAGCGTATGATGACATGCTTTCTGTTGAGGAAGAGAAGGTGTCTAAAGCACCGATTATTATTCTTGCGATTGCAATTATCGTAGTGGCAGCAGTTATTGTGTATATGTTATTAAAGTAAGATGTAAAAGCTGAAAGTTTTCTTTAGGAGCCTTTCCTGAATTTTTTACAGAAACTGAGAGTGTGGATGATCCACACTCTCATTATTATTTTGCAGGAGACTGCGTATACTTTCGGAAGGTATCGTTGGACATTTTTAGCTAATTGAATTAAGCATTAAGATTTAAGATCAAATTCAGGATTAATTGCATAGAAGTTCTTACTATCCAAGTGATCCTGGATGATTCTGAGACTTTCGCCAAATCTTTGGTAATGTACGATTTCACGTTCTCTGAGAAAACGAATCGGATCGCAGACTTCAGGATCTTTTACAAGCCGTAAAATATTGTCATAAGTCGTTCGTGCTTTTTGCTCTGGGGCGACCTCGTAAGAACAACATAGCTGGAAACCCTTGAAAATACGCCATTTTGCGTAGGACAAGCCTTTTCCTGCTACGATTGCATAAGAACAAAAACATAGAAAAATGAAGATGAAGCAAGCTATCCTACATAGTTCCAATGGTTTCAGCAACTAAGACGTTCAACAATGAGCGTCTATTTTTTTACCCAAAATGAAAGGAGAATCAAACATTATGAAAAAGATTATGAAGCGATTGCTTACAGGTGTACTTACCCTTGCAACCGTATTTACTGCATTACCTATCACACAGGTTCATGCTGCGGATTCCGTCTATACTACTACGGACGGTAAAGCAGGAACAATCGTCAAGATTGACAATGGCGGTTCAGAGGTTTCCAGCTTTGAAGAAAGCATAATGAACGCTGACGGGCAGATTGCCTACTGTATTGATATAAACACAAATTTCCAATCGGGATATAAGAATCGTATCAATGCAACAGAGCGAATGAGCGACGACCAAATATCTGATGTGGCGTTGAATCTGGAATACGTCAAACAGTATGCAGAAAAGCACAGTCTTTCCAGCAAACAAGTCTATCTGTTGGAACAATGTGTTGTCTGGCGAAGATTGAGCGTTCACTTAGGCTGGGGGTACAACAATGTACGAGCTGCCTATGATGAAGTGTCAGAGAAAATCCAGTCAGAAGTCTATGAGAACGCAAAGGCTTTCGCTAAAGAAAATAAAGACCGTTACGATTGCGGTGGTTACATCTATGTTGGTGAAGGACAGGACTTAGGACAGTTCTGGGCGAAGTTAGCTGTCGGTGATGGCAAGATTCAGAAATCGTCCAGTAATACAGCGATTACAAAATCTAATGACTGCTATTCTTTATCTGGTGCGACTTATGGTGTCTATTCTGATAAAGGCTGCACGAAATCAGTTGCCACACTTATGACAGATGGCAACGGGAATACGGATACGGTGGAGTTGAGATCTTCTACATACTATGTAAAAGAAATCGAAGCTCCAAAAGGATTCCAGTTAGATAACAACGTCTATACCCTTACGGTAAAGGCTGGTGAAACTTCCACATTGAAAGTCAGCGATACACCAAAAGTCACAGACACTTTGGTTGAGCTTTTCAAGATTGATATGGAAACAGGAAAAGCAACCGCACAGGGTAACGCTTCTTTAGAGGGTGCGGAGTTCGTCTGGAAGTATTATGACGGTTATTACACAAAAGATAATCTTCCATCAGAACCAACACGCACATGGACGACAAAGACAATCGCTGAAAAAGACAGCAACAATGAAGTCCATTACATCACAAGATTAGCCGATTCCTACAAGGTATTGGGTGACAGCTTCTATACACAGAATGGTACTATCTGCTTGCCGCTTGGTACTATCACTGTAGAAGAAAAGACAGCTCCAAACGGTTACTTATTGGAGGGTGCTTATATGCAGGCTGCCGGAAGTTCTGAACAGATAAAAGGTGTCTATGTGGCACAGATTACAGAAGATGGTGAGCTTGCAGCGTTAAGCGGCAGCAACCAGTATTCCGTATTAGACAAGGTTATCCGTGGCGGTGTCAAAATCCAGAAACGTGACCTTGAAACCAAAGATACAAAAGCACAAGGCGGTGCGACTTTGAAAGATACTGCCTTTGAAATCATTTCCTTAAATGATAACGCTGTCTTGGTAGATGGCAAGTTATACAACAAGAATGAAGTCGTCAAAACAATCCATACTGGCGTTGACGGTATCGCTACAACTGCCGCCGATACATTACCATACGGAAAATACCGTATTGAGGAAAGCAACGCCCCAGAGGGATATTTGACGGACGGTGCAAAACCGATTGAATTTGAAATCACAGAAGATGGAAAAATCGTGGATTTAACAGATGAAGCACATTCCATCTACAACCAGATTAAGCGTGGAGATATTGAGGGTGTAAAAATCGGTGCTGGCACTCACAAGCGACTTGCGAATGTTCCCTTTAGGATCACAAGCAAGACGACTGGTGAGAGCCATATCATTGTGACAGACGCAAATGGTCAGTTTTCCACTTCCTCTGATTGGGTATCTCATAAGCAGAATACCAACGCCGGAAAGACCAGTGAGGACGGTATCTGGTTCGGTACTTCCACACCAGACGACAGCAAAGGTGCATTGCTCTATGATACTTACACAATCGAAGAATTACGCTGCGATTCCAACAAGGGAATGACGCTAATTCCGGCATTTGATGTAGTGGTGTCAAGAAATAAAGTAGTCGTGGATTTAGGTACGCTTACAGATGAATACGAGCCAGAAATCACTATCCATACGACTGCCACAGATAAGGTGACAGGTGAAAAATCAATCGTTGCTGGAAAGAACGTGACTATCGTTGATACTGTGACTTTAGATGGTTTGACAAAAGGCACAAAATATCAGTTGAAAGGCTGGCAAATGGTGAAGTCTGAAAACGCACAGCTTTTGATTGGCGGTGAACCTGTAGAAAGTGACTATACCTTTACTGCAAAAGATTCTAGCATGGAAGTCCAGATTGCCTTTACATTCAATGCCAGTGAGCTTGCAGGAAAAGACCTAGTAACATTCGAGGAATTATACGATTTATCCAATCCAGACGAGCCTACAAAGGTGGCAGAACACAAGGACATTGAGGACGAAGGGCAAACAGTGACGATTACGGAACGTATCATCACTATGCACACAATCGCTACCGATAAGGCAACAGGTGAAAAGACGATTGAAGTAGACGACAAAGTAACTATCGTTGATACGGTCACTTTAGATGGTCTTGAAAAAGGCGTGAAATACACTCTTAAAGGTTGGGAAATGGTGAAGTCTGAAAATGCTGAACTTCTAATGAATGGCAAGCGTGTAGAAAATGACCTTACTTTTACTGCCGAGGATTCTAAAATGGAGGTTCAGATTGAATTTATATTCAATGCTTCGGAGCTTGGCGGCAAAGAGCTTGTGACCTTTGAAGAATTATATGACGTAACCAATCCAGACAATCCTATCAAAGTAGCTGAACATAAGGACATCAAGGACGAGGGGCAGACGGTAACTATCAAAGAGAAGCCAGAATCCCCTACGACACCAGAAGAACCTAGCACACTAACAAAGACAAGCGATTCACCAAAAACAGGTGATAATACGCCATTTGTCGCATTATTCGCTATGATGGGAATTTCTGCTGTTGGTCTTATCTTTGCCGGATATAAGAGATTCCGCAGAGTAAAGAAATCTGACTGATACGGGAGGTAACAGCTTATGAAAGCAACAACCCGTTCACCGCCTATGATGGAAACGTCAGTCTGTGGCTGACATTATATCTAACTTCTGCTTGATTACGATTTATCTTTCTGAATGGGGATTGTCAAGGGTGCGGCAGCACAACGCTTGCCCTTGATAATTCACAGGCAGACAGATATTATCTCGATAGCAGAATGACACTATATAACAAATCAATCAAAATCAAAAAGAAAAGAGGTAAACAATTTATGGAATTAAAACACGTTATCCCAAATATGGAAAAAACATTCGGAACTTTAGAATTTGCTGGTGAGAATAAGGTGGAACAGCGTAGGATCAACGGACGTATGACGGTTGTTTCCCGCAGCTTCAACCTTTATTCGGACGTACAGAGGGCAGATGATATTATCGTGGTGCTGCCTGCTTCTGCTGGTGAGAAGAATTTTGAATCAGAGGAAAAAGTAAAACTTATCAGTCCCAAAATCACCGCAGAGGGTTACAAAATCGGTACAAGAGGATTCACAAACTATATCTTATCGGCTGACGATATGGTGAAAGCATAAGGAGGTAGAAACATTATGAGATTAGCAAACGGAATCATCATTGACAAGGAAAAGACTTTCGGAGTATTGAAATTCTCCGCATTAAGACGAGAGGTACATATCCAGAATGAGGACGGTACGGTTTCTCAAGAAATCAAGGAACGTACCTACGATTTGAAGTGTACGGAGCAAGGACGCATGATACAGGTGAGTATTCCGGCTTCTGTTCCGTTAAAGGAATTTGACTACAACACAGAGGTGGAAATCATCAATCCTGTAGCTGATACGGTGGCAACCGCTACATTTCAAGGTGCAGACGTTGACTGGTATATCAAAGCAGATGATATTGTCTTGAAGAATAAGAACGGTCAGCCAGCCGGAAATAACCACGCTCCCAACAATCCGCAGCAGCCACAGCATAAAAAATAAGGAAAGGATTTAGCCTATGCCACAATTCAATAAACGTAGGAATCGTATCAGAGCCAGTGACAAATCGCTGGTTTTTCGTTTCTCGGCTGGTTCGTTGCTCCTGCTGTTCCTTGCGGTGGTTATGCTGCTGAACCTAAAAACAATCATCACTACGGACTGGAAAGTAATCTCGCTTTTTCAAGATGGCAGTGTCCATCTGACGGTCACACCATATAGGATAATGACTATCGTTTTGGCAGCTTTGGTCTGTGTACTGGCTACCCTTTTCTATCGCAGATTCCAGTATGACAGAGTGAAACAGCTCTTTCACCGTCAAAAGCTGGCTCGTATGCTGTTGGAAAATGGCTGGTATG
>OLPC01003386.1_pt1 | contig 10567 bp, 8 predicted proteins | sample 1672341 | NCBI WGS metagenome assembly OLPC01 (sample SAMEA3136673, study PRJEB25190) | human gut metagenome | reverse complement strand
TACCATCCCGTCACCATACTTTTGGAATAGGTTACGATATATTCCTGATTATTTGTACCGTAATATTTTACAGTTCCCTTATTCTCCGTAATTCCTACATCAGCTGCAGTTACATTTCGAAACAGTTTTGATTCATTCTCACCGTAAGGGCCAACAACACTGCCATCTTCGCTCATGATATAATTCATTAGGAAAGTATCACATTCAGAGCAGAGAAAAAGAGCAGTTCTGAGAAGAAGAATTAGAACTGCTCTGAATGTGATTCTTTCCAATTGTACCAAGGCCTTCATCTGGTTTGAAATCCTTCTGTATTAACAAGACTCTCAAACTCCATCCGCTGTTATCTCCATATTTCACACGTTTGAAATCCTTCTGTATTAACAAGACTCTCAAACAACAAGCACGCTATGCATCTTGTACGGTTGGTTTGAAATCCTTCTGTATTAACAAGACTCTCAAACCAGTTGCGCTTGTAGCTACTCTTGTCGCATGTTTGAAATCCTTCTGTATTAACAAGACTCTCAAACGGAGTGGGAGACAGCCTGCAAGAAGCTACAGTTTGAAATCCTTCTGTATTAACAAGACTCTCAAACTAAAAAGGCTATTTTCATAGAGTTTCATTTGTTTGAAATCCTTCTGTATTAACAAGACTCTCAAACTCCTAAAAATTATTCGCTGTCAGCTGTGAAGTTTGAAATCCTTCTGTATTAACAAGACTCTCAAACGTGAGCACTGACCAGAACTAAATCCCAGCTGTTTGAAATCCTTCTGTATTAACAAGACTCTCAAACTAAGAGCCAGCGGAGTCTCGAACGGTCGGAGGTTTGAAATCCTTCTGTATTAACAAGACTCTCAAACACATTAATAGTTAATCCTGTCCATCGTTCTGTTTGAAATCCTTCTGTATTAACAAGACTCTCAAACGCATCCGAAGCTCGTTCTGCTCGTTTCTGAGTTTGAAATCCTTCTGTATTAACAAGACTCTCAAACCATAACACTTAATATAAATATCATCAAAACGTTTGAAATCCTTCTGTATTAACAAGACTCTCAAACTATCACAGTGAGAACTCCGTTGCACTTCTCAGTTTGAAATCCTTCTGTATTAACAAGACTCTCAAACCTCAAATCCGGTTCTCACCGAGTCGTTATCTTCTTGCGATAGAAGGTTGTTAAAACACAAGGTCCAGCACACAAAGATCTTTATCTATAATAACATATCTGTCATTTTCGATGGAGTCTGATTTTACTCCTTCCAGATTAATCAGATACATCTTCGTATAAAAACAGTGTTTATAGATTTCTCTCAGATCCTCGGTACTGAAATATTGCTTCAAATTCAACACAAAAACAATATCAACATTACAGATCTGCTTCATGGTTCTCAGATAGTCTATAAACTTTTCAGTCAGATTATCATAACAGGAATCCATATGTACATTACAATATTTTATCAGACCTGCTGCCTGAAAATCAACATCATATGTCAGATTATATTCGGAAGAGCTCGTAACCTTATCCATAAACTGGATAACCTTCTGATTCACAGTCGCAAATTCTTCAAAATGATCTTCCAATATTTTTTCTGAAAGATTTTTATAAAGCTGAGATAGAATCCTTTTTTCCTCACAATTAACCGTCAACGGATTATTAACCACTACCGTCCTTTTCTCCATAGACAGTTCCTTTTCAATATCCGAAAGGATGAATTCTCCTTCTTCTCCTCCTGCCTGTCTGCAAATATGATATACAACCTCTGAAAATTTTACCGGTAATTCAACGGTTATGTTCAAAACCTGATTTTCGGATAACTCCACTTCTAATCCTAATCTTGGATTCACAAGTTTCATATGATCACCACTCTTTCGTCAGTGTCGAGAATTTCGCTTTTTTTCGTTCCAACAATAAATTCCATTTTTCCAAATTGCTTCTCCGTTATCTTCAGCACCTGTACCAGTCCATCCGCAGGCTTATTTTTCCTGATATTTTCTACAATTGCATCTGCCATTGTGGAATTTTGTGCCAGCCTACAGTACACCGATTCCTGCATCATCAGAAATCCTGTCTTTATCAGATACTTGTGAAAATCCCTGTAATCTTTTCGGTTTGCACTGGTGATAACCGGAAGATCAAAAAATACCATTACTCTCATATATCTATAACTCATTTGTCCTATAAAATTTTATCTGCGATACATCGTTATCATTTAATGCATCAAAGACACTCCTGGTATATATTTTTATCGCATTCGTCAGATATTCGTTTCGGTTACCGATTGTTACTTCTTCTTTTAGTAACGAAACCATCTCATGTTTTTCTTCCTTTTCAAAAAACGGGAAGGCCATCTTTTTCACTTTCAGATCCACAAGCGGGCGAAACGGTTCCATCAGATCACAGGCCAGATTGAACTGATTAAATACATTATCATGGAAAAGCCCCAACTGTGTGATATAGCCATTGGCCACCACACAGCGATTAAATGTTGACAACAGCAGTGAATAACCATAATTCAGCGCAGCATTCGTAACATTTTCCGCACTTCTGGTAAAATCCATACCAAACAGAGCATTAAAGTAAACTTTCGCCGCATGCCCTTCCCGATTCGTAACATCCCCAAATTCTATTTCATTGATATACTGATAAAGCAGATCTGCTTCCTCGCGTTTCCAATGCTGCAGATGCAACGCCTGTTTCCGTATTTTCTCCGCCACAATTTCTGTCCATACATGTTTTTTTATATCATCGATCCATGCAATCTGATTCCTGACTTTTAATGAGGTATCATGCGCTCCGTAATAACTGATGAGTTCTGACGAAGGATTTCTCTTTTCATCACAGAAAATCACTTTGATCTTTTTCTTTGTCAGTTCACATAAGAGGGCCGTGGTCAATGACACAGATGTGGATTCTATCATTACTGTTTCAATTTCCGAAAGATGAATCTTTGTCACATCATCTTTTCGGATCATCAGATATCCCATCTGGTAATCCAGCTTCGCTGTGCTGGATATGATCACAGTCCGCCAGCTCATACTTATCCCTCCCTTATTTTTTCAGTAAATCCATTTCTGTTTTATACATACCGGTAATCGAATAATTTACAAGTTTACATTCTTTTGCCTCTGTCATATTTCCGGATATTCGGATTCTTCCTACCTCTTTTGGTCCTCCAAGAACTTTCAATGAGAAGACTCCTCTCTGAAAGGATGTATACTGAACGATATCACATATAATCTTCACCTGTTCTTCGATATCAAGAAGCTTAAATGCTCCTTCGCCATCTGCAAGACACTTTCCTATACTTCTTGGATGTCTTTGATAGATGGAATGCAGATGTTTTTCTGTAAGTTCTCTGTACAGTTCCAGATTACTTTCACAGGTGATTTTTTCATCCCAGTGTAAATTTGTTTTCTGTTTTTCTGATAACAAAATCGCCTTATTCATTTTTTCCAGCTTGCAAACATATTGTATATATTTATTCTTCAAGCACATTGCCGTTGCATTGGAAAATTCAATATTTTTTCTTGCATCCATTCCAATAATGTATAAGAAATATCCATTGTATTTTATGAGTGCATTCTTTTTTATCCTGGCATTTATCACTCTTGGATTTTTATATCCTTTCTGTAGCAGAAAATCAATCAAATCCTTTTCCGTTTTTATCTGAGCAGCATAATAGCTATGTATCACTTCGAAACATTTCTTTCTCTTTTTTTCCGGTCCATGTTCTATAAAGATAAAATAGGAAGGATTCAGAGAAGTGTAACCACCATATTTACTTACATCCTGCATTTTTTCATCATTTATTTTTAGTGGAACATAATTATCCTTCTTAGCAGAATACTTTCCAACCGGCTGAAGATTAAACAATTCTCCCCTCTGTTCAAATGCCTGTCTTGTAATGATCGGCGTATTCCTTCCCATCATTTCCTTTACCAGACGAATCGTTCCCGGTCCCTGTTCGCTTGTTGCGATCCAGGCTTTTTCTCCATTTCTTATGATATCTTTACTGTACATTTTATAAAGATTATAATCATAGTTTCTGCCATCACGTCTTGCTTCTGTCTTTACAAAATTCATAGGATTTCTGGTGAATTTCATAAAATAAACATTTCCTACGATAATATTCAGATACGCATCCTGTGCATGGTGATAATCATTGACCAGCCTGCTTTTTAGCATCTTGTATTCTTTTCTGAAGTCAGATACATTTCTTGCCTTCGCATATACAATATCCGTTCCCGGCAGCATCGCCTTCATAAGCTCTGCGATTCCTTTTGCTCCCTGTGCAGTTTCTACTAACTGTCTTGCGATAAATCCGGCAAGCTGATCTTCTGACAGACGTTCCGTAGATGTCAGGCGATTGTATTTTTCGTCATTCATAAATCCCATTTTATGAAGTGTATGCCACAGATCCCGGACTTTTTTATTCGTTCTGACCTTTTCCGGCACCGGATAATCATTCTTTTTCTCGTTCTGGTTGATTGTTTTTGACACAAGAACAAGATTATTTTCAATATTGTTGTCATTCGTCAAGCTTCTTGGATAAATATGATCGATGTCAAATCTGCTATCATCAAATAGATCTTCAATATCAATGGGTTCTCCCGTATATACATCCCTTCCCATCTGCAGATAATAAAGATACATTTTTTTACTGTTTAATTTTCCGGATGCATTTGCATTTTTTATTTCTGCGGTCCAGTTTCTTTCGTCCCTGATGCTTTCATACAATTTTAACAGACGTTTTTCTCTTGAATTCTTTCTTCCCTGTTCTCCTTTTTCTTCCTCTGTTCTAGTCATCTCAATAAAGATACGTTTTGGATTATGTCCCATGATCTGCGTAATTTCTTTTAATGACTGAACAGCCTGCCAGATCATACGTTTCACAGGTGCACTGTAATAGTACTCGTCCAGATCTTCAAATTGAAATTCCTGCAAGTTTTTTCCTAACGCTTTTCTTCTCTCTTCCAGTTCTTTTTGAAAAGTAAAATCTTCGCTGTAGATCAACTCCATAAAATTCAGATTATATTCCCACATGGCCCGGATCAGAGAAATTTTCTCACCTGTACTTTTATCACATCCGCTCAGGCATAACATACTTCTGGAAAGTCTTGCCCAGTCCTTAAATTTATAACCGGAAATCCGCTTTGCCTCGGATTCTGTCATCCATCCGCCAGAAACATACTGATTCAGTTTTTTTCGGAACATCGGCTTGGCATCCCCATAGATGGTTCCGTAATAAATAATTTTTTCTGCTATCTCTTGAACTGCTTCTTCTCTCAGACGTTCTCCAAAAACGCCATACATTTTTCCATAAGATGGCAGATACGCATTGATCTCTTTGTCAATACCTGAAACTTCAGATTCTTCCGTAATCAGTCCTCTGTTTATCAAATATGTACAAATATTCTTTTTCGTAACTTTCTTTCCCAGTCTGGAGCCCTGGAATACTTCCCTGTAGATATCCTGTTTTAATTCCGGTACGATTCGTTTTCCATGAATGCGTAAATTATTAATTTCATTGAGAACGCAATAGCTCTCATATAATAAAGACTGCTTTGGCAAGACTTTTTCTCCGGAAAGGTACGTACATTCCCGGATAAGATTCGTGATAAAACGTTCTGAAGTCTGTTCTATATCAATCTTCTGTTCCATATTCCAAGGTAATACCTGTCCTGATTCCTGTATCTTTGCCCATCCTGTTTTTGATCCGCTGCCTACAGGTCCGACATAATATGGAATGTTACTGGAAAACAGCATCAGGATCCGTTCAGATACCGTATATCCACTTTCATCTTTTTCTTTCAGAAAATCGAGATGGTGCTCTGCGTTTTCAAGAATTTTCTTTAATTCTTTTCGATGTACCTGGTTTGGAATGATTCCATTTGCACCAGTAATCTGTTTGGGCAGAAAACGTTCTAATTCCATCTCTTTGCGAATAGCATCTGCATCTGCGTCATGAACCTCTTTCAGATCTTTCTTAATCCTGTCATAGAGATCTTTCTGGCTTCTTTTTTTCATATTTCTTCTGTACTTTTTCGCTTCTGCCAGAGAATCCACTGAATTCGTGGAATTGGAATACGCACAATAACTTCCCTCTTCTCCGGAGCGGAACATCCTATCATACATTTCCCGATCCAGATTTTTTCTATACACCTTTTTCAAAAGATGCAGATCTTCTTTATGTTTTTCGTACATCTGCACTCTGGCGTCTGAAAGATAATCGAATCCATTCAATACAGACTGCAGTTGACTGTAATCATATAGTTGTTTCATATTTTCTATGATCAGATAGCGGTCTTCTCCAATCGCAACTTCGATTTCTTCTTTCTCATCTTCAAAAGCAGCCTGCTGAAATGCGATCTTAATCTTTTCATCCGCCTCGATTTCAAACATGACTCTGGCATCTGCTTCCATACCGCACAGGCATTTGATCCGTTCCATCTGTGCTTTTTCCGATTTTTTGATATCGATTTTAGATGCTATCTGATCCTTCTTAGCAGTCCTTGAAATATTCTTATCTTCCAGAATTTCTATGATTTCCTTATAGGTAACCGAGCCATACTCTGAAACACCACAGATAGCATTCATCACCAGTTCACCTACATCTTTTATCATATCTGCATTCAGATCACTGGATTCTGTATTCAAAAGAAAGTGTCCACGATGTTCGAACATGTTGATAATCGCCAGATACAGGAAGCGTGAATATCTCTCTTCGTCTTTTATTTGATCTCTTAAAAGTGCCTGCCGCAGATGAAAAATCGTAGGGTATTCTTTGTCATCGCGGTATTCTTTGTCTCCATAACCAGGATCTGCAAAAATGCTGTCTTTTGTGGTCAGTCTGACATCTTTATCTTCCTGGTAATATTTGCTGTTATCCTGTCGGATATAAAATAAAGGGTCACGCTTCAATACATCCTCTGCAAAATATGACCGGATCAATCCGATCCTCGCCTTATGACGCTGTAACCTTCTTTTTGCGATCCGGTGGGTTCTTCTGTCTAATTGGGATTTTGCAGTTTCATATTCCCTTACAAACCAAAAATCTTTTCCTTTTACTTTCAACAGATGATACTGTGTATCTGTAACAGCACCCCCCAGTGATCCTGTACCCATATCTAATCCCACATAATAATCTTCTCTTTTATCAGAATTCATAAAAAAGCCTCCAAAATATATTGACATTTGAAATTTCTAATGCTATGGTAATCATGTATTAACAAGACGAGTTCAAATAAGGGGAAACCCGAAACCGCCCTCTGGTGCCGCAAGGTGCGGCAAAAAAAGTCGTGTGCAACGGCTTTTTTGTTTTCTATTATTCTATCATATTTTAGTCATTTCGACCATTATTTTCATGTATTTCCATTTATTTTTATCATTTTTGTATAATATTTACACTCTATGCTGATTGCACTTCTCAGGTTACTGTTCACTCCGCAATGTCATGATGCCGGGGTCAAAACATAGTGTTTTCTATGTGCTAACCCCTGCTTGAACCTTGAAAATTTAATATTTCACAGTAGATTTGATATAAGAGCCTTCATTAGCTTAGAATGATTGGTATACTTCTGATTCACATCTAAGCTAATATCGGATTTTGTGCATAGTTACCAAGACCCTTTCGGAATCCAAAGAGCTTTCGGAAATTTAATGCTGCTATTTTGCTTCCAAAGAAAAATTTACCACGTTGTTTACCTCTTGGAAGTTTATCAAGGTGATAATTCTTTCGTATGTTAGCAGGAACGGTTTCTGCACCATTTCTCAACCTTGCTAAGTTACTGAATTCTTCACTCTGCATGTATCTTTGGCTTTTCGCTCTGTTAGATGCATTTTTTGAAGTAATAAAGGTGGCAACTTTTTTATAAATCTTTGGACGGCACTGATTCTGATATGGGCAGCTCTAATTGAGCTGCATCTGTATAGGAAGTTTCATTGATTGCATTGTACAGCGACAACAGATTCTTTCTGTCTGAAAACAGCATACGGAATACTGTATCTTTGTACTTACGGTTTGCAGTTGCTGTGTTGCCTTTCAATCGGTTTCTTTTCACAGTAATTTTTTTGTTCTTTCTTTTTGCCATTGGCAATACCTCCTGTTTTCCGCAGGAGCCAAAGAACATATTGTACTATTCTTATCACTTCTCAGCTCCTGCTTTTCATAATTAATTGGATTTAAAAGCATGGATTTCTGAAATGTGATTAGAATGATCAGACGGCAAAAATGCCTTGAAATATAAGAGAAATATGCTTTGGATTTATCTTAGCATTGCTTACTCTCTTTTTCAAGGCATTTTAGATTCTTTTTATTAAATTTGCTACAAACTCTTTCGATTAATGGACATTGTCCACATTACAAAAACAAAATATGCATTTTCCCAAGACTATCATATACAACTTCCGCTTCTACCTTATAAATTCTACGGATCAGTTCAGGAGTGAGTACTTCCTGTGGAGTTCCATAGCTTTCCAGTACCCCATCTTTCAGCACATAAATCTTATCGCAGTACGCCGCAGCAATATTCAGGTCATGAATAGCGGAAATAACTGTCACATTCAACTTCTTTACCAGTTCCATCAGCATGATCTGATGTGTAATGTCCAGATGGTTCGTCGGCTCGTCAAGAATCAGTGCAGGTGTCTGCTGTGCCAGTGCCCTTGCCAGAATTACTCTCTGCTGTTCTCCACCTGACAGAGTCGAGAATGTGCGGTCTGCAAACGTCTCCATCTGCACTGTTTTCAATGCTTCATCCACAATCTGATAATCTTTCGCATTATCTCGTTCCAGTGTTTTTTTATGTGGTGCACGTCCCATAAGGACAACCTCTCGCACTGTGAAATCAAAATTGTAGTAATTATGCTGTGCCACAACCGCCATTTTCCTTGCAGAACTCTTGACGCTCATGGAATGAAGTTCCTCTCCATCCAGATAAACAGCACCTGCATCTGGCTTCAGAATACGGTAGATACATTTTAACAACGTCGACTTTCCGCTTCCATTTGGCCCGATGATTCCTACCAGTTCTTTGTCCTGTGACTCTATGGAAATGCCTTTTAATATCTGTCGGGCGTGAAATCCAACCTGAATATCTTTTGTAGTAATCTTCATTACTTGCTACCTCCAAATCCATAGGATTTCCGCACAAGCAGATAAATAAAGCATGGAGCACCGATAATGGATACCAGCACACCGATCGGCATCTCAGAATTCTTCAGGATCACACGACATGCCACATCACACCAGATCAGAAAAGACGCGCCAAGAAGTGCGCTCAGTGGAAGTAATCTTCTGTGGTCAGTTCCAAACAGAATCCTGACTACATGAGGAATCACAAGTCCTACAAATCCAATCACGCCAGCACAATATACGGCAAATCCAATCATCACAGAAGCAACAATCAGGTAAAATGTTCTCAATCTGTGTAAATCTGTTCCAAGTGTGATAGAAACTTCATCTCCCAGAAGCATCAGATTCAGGTTTCGATACTGCGTCCAGAAGATGACCACACATATCAGAGTAACCGGAAGCATCACACCTACTCTGGCCCAGCTTGCCCCTGCAAGACTTCCCATGCTCCATTTCATAACTTCCGTAGCTGCATTTTTGTCATTCGTAATGTAAATAACAAAATTTGAAAAAGCAGAGCACACCGCACTGACCGCCATTCCGGCAAGGATCAGCTTAGCTGATGTTGCCTTTCCTCCCATATTTGCAATAGCAATAACTGCAAAGGAGGTGATCATCGCGCCAATAAAAGCAGTAACTCCGACAGAGTTTCCACCAAGAAAGCTTCCGATTCCAAGCATGATCGCCAGTGTTGCACCAAGGGATGCACCGGATGAAATACCCAGTACATAAGGATCTGCCAGCGGGTTCTGCACGATCGCCTGCATTACTACGCCACATACAGAAAGAGCCATTCCAACTGCCAGAGCCAACAGGACTCTGGGCAGTCGGATCAGCCATACAACATCGTGAATTGCACCTTCTGCATAGGCAGACAGACTTTTTATATGAAATAATTTATAAACAATGACACTGTACACATCCTTCAGCGACAGATCAGCATTACCAAAAGTAATCGCCGCAAGTATGGAAAAAATAAGAAATCCTGCAAGTCCGATGAGGACTGCCACATACATGGATGTTCTGAGCACACTGCCTTTTTTTGTCTGTGAAACCTGTTCTTTCACTGTATTTTCCTCAATCAGTCAAGATTAACGTCCGGGTATAATCCTTTTGCAAATGTTTCGATTCCATCCTGTGTACGTGTTGCACTTGCATACATCTCGCTGAGCATGATCGGATAAACACGACCGTTCTTTACAGCGTCAAGACTCTGAAGTGCTTCGTCATCCTGAATAACTGCAAGCTGGTCATTCTTAACTGTTTCCGGATCATCTCCTGCATATGGCATATATACTACGAAAATTACGTCAGGATTTGCTGCAATAATATCTTCTTTTCCAACTGTAGAAGCATCCGGGTTTGCCAGAGTCGCACCTAACTGTGTTACCATATCTCCACCAAGGCTCTTTGCACCATAGTTTGTGATATCTTCTC
>OLPC01003373.1_pt1 | contig 10610 bp, 8 predicted proteins | sample 1672341 | NCBI WGS metagenome assembly OLPC01 (sample SAMEA3136673, study PRJEB25190) | human gut metagenome | reverse complement strand
TTCGACCTGTATGGAACACCGGATTTTGAGCATATTTAGGGGATTTGCAGGAAATTCAATTTCACGTATTTTACTGTAATTTCACATATCTTTATGGAAAAATGACGTACGGCATATTAATAAAAACTCACATATGTATGGAAAACCTTCTGGCAATACCTGCCGGGAGGTTTTTCTGCATTTAAAGAAAGATTTAGATTGTTATAAAAGCAGTTTTTATGACGAATTACATCATATACTGTCGGACGAATTACGTTGACAGTGAAAGTGCAAATTTATAGAATAATAACGAACCATGTCTTATTATCAAAATACAAAAAGGAGAAATTTAATGGATGAAATTTTAGCGGAAACCATGGATGTTTCCATGGTGGAAAAACAGATGGACACAAAACAGAATATTGAAGCCGGTGACGAGTATATTCGGCAGGACAACAGAGATCTCGAAGAACTGGAACGCAGGTATGAAAAGCTAGATCTGCCTTATGCGGCCCGCAGGGTGATCGATGATTACATAGCCTGCCTGAGCACCAGGGATGAACGGTATGCACAGCTTTGTTATCTGTCAGGTGTGAAAACTGTGATATCCCATATGCAGGAAAAACACTAACAGAAAAATAAGGCATATACAACAGCCCCTTTTTTATGTATAATCAAGTCGATATAAATGCGACAGAAGATAAAAGCAAAAAGGAGGTAGGTAAAATGCCCATGAATATAGGAAGTATGTTAAAAATTACCAATGCATGGAATACCTTTAAACGAAATCACCCGAAATTTCCGGCTTTCTGCAGAGCTGTTTCCAGAAAGGGGATCCGGGAAGGAAGTATCCTGGAGATTTCTTATGTAACTCCGGAAGGAGAACGGCTGGAAACCAATCTGAAAGTAAAAGCAGGGGATCTGGAACTGCTCAGTCAGTTCATGGATCTTTCACAAAAGAAATAAAAAAGCTGTGAAGAAAGCATTGAAAATCTTATGTAAATCTGCTATAGTAAGTTTTGTTGGTTGAAGTTAACAATTCTCACAGAAAGAAAGAGGAAAAGAATTGCGTAAAAAATCACATATTTTATTAGCAAGATATCTTGCGGACCAGATGCCAGATACTGCGAGCCTTCAATCTCACAGAAAGGCTTTCTGCTTTGGAAGTATTCTTCCGGATATCAAGCCGTCTTTTATCACCAGACGCCATGAGTTCTTCGGAACTTTTGAGGATGTCAAGGCACAGATGAAAGAACTGGTGGATACCCGGTTGGAAGAGAGCAATCAGAGAGTTTACTGGCGTCGTTTTGGCGAAGTGATTCACTATATGGCGGATTATTTTACCTTTCCTCACAATAAAACATATACAGGCAGTCTTGCACAGCATAATCATTATGAGAAAATACTTAAAAACGAGCTGAAATCCTGCATACAGCGAGGAGAAGCGCACAGATATCTGGAACCGGCTATCCGGTTCAGCACCTTTGCCGCACTGATCGATTATATTGAAGCCAGCCATGAGCGGTATCTCAATAAACTTCGATGTGTGGAGGAAGACATAAAGTATATCCTGAATATGTGTTTTCAGGTAATACAGGGCCTTGTGCAACTATGTGTTGGTCAGGAATTTGTACTGATGAGTCAGCCGGCCTGAAAGGGTGAAATTACTAATAAAATAACGACAGGCTGCCGGAGAGAAAAGTTTCCGGCAGCCTGTTTCCGTGAATAGAAATGTATAACTTTCCAATGATAAAACTTTTCATTTAGAAATGTGAATAAAACATGAAATCTGGATAAATGAGGAAGTTATCCATTTGCAGATGTTGATTTCAAAGTATGATTATGCTAGAATGAGACTAGTTGAATTTTTTGTGCATCATGTCTTACATACAGGGGAGAAAGACATGTCTACGGAAAGAAGGGAGCATTTTAAATATATGAAGAATAAGTATCTTACTAAACTTTTGTGTATGACATTAATGACCGGTATGGCATTGTCAGGACCGGCATCTGTTCTTGCAGCAGCTGACGCAGATGCAGAAGTAGTCAGCTCTGATGAATTTGACTCCTCTGGAGATGAATTTACAGATGGCGGAGATTCAGAACCGGATGCCCCAACGCCGGAACCGGATCTAGATACCCCAACGCCGACGCCAGTTCCGGATACTCCAACGCCAACCCCGGTTCCGGATACTCCGACGCCGACGCCAGTTCCGGATACTCCGACGCCGACGCCAGTCCCGGATACCCCGACTCCAACTCCGGAACCTGTAACTCCGACCCCGACCCCGGGAAATCTGATTACAAAGAGTGCGCAGGATATAATAGACAGGATCAATGCTCTTCACGAACAGACGATCACACTGGAGAAGAAATCTATAGTACAGAGTATCCGCGCTGCCTATGAAACACTGACAGTCGAGGAGAAAGCCCAGATTTCCAATTATAATCTTCTGACTGAGATGGAGGCTTCCATCGCGGCATTGGAGGAACAGAAAAAAAAGGAACCTGCGAACAATAATTCATTTTCAGCCACAGCTCAGACAGGAACACCTGTATATTATGCTTCGAACATTCATGCAGGCAAGGATTTCTATCTGGACAGCCTGAAGAAGAATTATAATCTTACTTTTTCTGATGATTTCGCATCTGTGATGGATGAAATTGAGAAAGAATATAAAGAAAAAAATAAACTTACAGATGTAAGTGATGCTGAGAACAGTAAAACAACTACTTCTGCAGACGGTCTTCTGGTAAGAAACTGGCAGGATATTCTGGCTGTTTATGTATACCAGCAGAACAAGGCAGGACAGACGGAATATAAACTGGATTCTTCCTGCAAGGGAGCACTGGCAGAGATCTTCGCACAGATGAATCCTGTAGTCAGGGACAAGCAGAATATTACACATGTTACTTATGGAAACCGTAAGATCAACTATTATATCAAGAAGAATAAAATTTCCAAAAAAGACCGTAAGATTCTTAAGAAATACGTAGAAACAGACTGTGAACTTCTCTGCGCAGTAGTAACTGCTTCCAAAGGATTTGTCCGTGAAAGCGTAGGAGATGATGTCTCTGAAGAGAGAGTAAATGTTATTTCAGCAGCCTATTCACTGGTGGGCAAGGTAGGATATTTCTGGGGTGGCAAGTCCACAGTTCTGGGTGTTGACCCAAGCTGGGGAGCGACAGAGATGGTTTCTGCAGAAGGAAGCAAAAGCACAGGCACACTTCGTGCATATGGTCTGGACTGCAGCGGATTTGTAACCTGGGCAGTGATCAATGGATATCAGAATCAGGGTATGCAGGATGTGGTAGGTGACGGAACTTCAGATCAGTGGGAGAAAGCCAATGTAGTCAGTGAGGCAGATGCACAGCCTGGTGATCTGGTATTCCAGAAGGGACCGGAAGCTGGCAGTGATAACCATGTAGGTATCCTTTGCGGAAAGACTGATGCAGGCGACTGGATCGCTGTACATTGTTCTTCTGGTAAGAACGGAGTTACTGTTGGAGAAGCATACAGTGCAAGTTTCCGTTATATTCGTCAGCCGTCCTTCTATCCGACAGAAGAACAGCAGCAGGAAATGCAGAACAGTGGCTCTGCTATTACATCCGGCAGTGATATTTTCACAAGCAATGTAGCAGTAAGCAATACGCTGCAGAATGTATTAAGAGGCAACGGTCTGACAGACGGCTCCACAGACAACAGTCTGATCTCAGCACAGGAAGACTTTTCCAGTGAAAGCAGCATAACATCTGTATCTTCAGGAAAGATCGATCTTTCAAAAGGTGATGTGACTGTATTTAAACCAGAATAATATATGAATTAATTCACCAGGGAGGCAGAAAATTTCGGCCTCCCTTTTTTGAACAATTGTTTGAAAATTCCCTGTTCTGTGTTTACAATGTGAACATATTTAGGATATAATGGAACACAGCAGAATGAGAAAAATATAGAAATAGAAATGAGGAATTGCAGGATGAAAAGAAGGAGATCTCCTGCACTGCGGATCATAACAGTAGTTCTGCTGATAACAGTGGGAATATTTTTCCTTCTGGGGAATCTGGAAGACAGACCTGTTTCGAATACAGCAAGCTTGACAGGAGAAAATTCAGCAGAAGAGGATACGCTGATACAGAAAATTCAGGAAGCAGTTTCCGGTGAGCCGCAGGAGGTAAAGGAACTCAGGAAACAACAGACGGCAGACGCAGATGAGGGGCATCTGGAATACTATTTTGGTCTGCTGAATGAGAATGAGCAGAAAGCATACAGAGAGATCCTGGAGGGGATCCGGGGATTTCATGATAAATTTTATCTGTCTGTATCCGGTGATGAAGAAACAGACAGGATCTATCATGCAGTGCTGAAGGATCATCCGGAACTGTTCTGGGTGCATAATCGTGAGAAGGTGTATAAGACCACCTATGAAGGGAAAGATTACTGTCAGTTTTCTCCCGGATATACATATTCAGAAGAAGAAAGGCAGCAAATTACACAGGCTATGGAGAAAGCATATCAGGAAGTATTAACTCAGATTCCTGACGAAGCAGATGATTATCAGAAAGTGATGGTAGTATATACCTATATTATAGATAATACAGACTATGTGGTGTCACAGGATGATCAGAGCATAGCCGGAACTTTCTGGAAGAAACAGGCAGTGTGCGCAGGATACGCAGGTGCGGTTCAATATCTTTTGGAAAGACTTGGAGTCTACTGCATTTATGTGGAAGGAGATGCCAGAAACAGTACACAGGGACATGCATGGAATATTGTGCGTCTGGACGGGGAGTATTATTATGTAGATGCCACCAATGGAGATCAGCCGGATTTCCTGGAAGGAGATGCTGTGGATCTTGTGGAACATAAGACTACGATCTATGATTATCTTTGTCCCTTCCCGGTGGAGTATGAAGAGAATTATACTGCTTCGGAGGAATTTCCGGTTCCGGTATGTACAGCTACAGATAAGAATTTTTATGTACTGAACGGAGCCTGTTTCGACAGTTATGACAGAGAACATGTGATGGATCTGTGCAGACTCAGGATTGATAATGATGCGGCAGTAGTCCGGTTTAAATTCAGCAATCAGGAAGCATATGATGCAGCATACGAAGACCTCATAGAAAATAACGGGATCCAGGATGTTGCCAGATATTATATGAGTGTTCATGGCCTGAGTGAGATATCTTATCATTATGGTGTATTGGATACCATGCACACCATGTATTATATGTTCTAACTATAACGGTTCTGATACAGTAACAGAGCAGAATAAGACAGGAAAGAGAGGCAGATTATGAATAATATAACAGAATTACTGAGTAGTATGACGGATATTGGGATAAGGATTATAGGTTCAGATACAGTCAATCGTTTTATGACTGTGATCTTCGGAATAATCCTGATCTTCGGGATTATGAACTGTATTCTTGGATACAGGCTGCTGCGGTTCTGGATGATGTTAGGAGGCTTTTTCGTAGGAGCAGCATTGGCATTTGTCAGTGTTTATACTATGGGAACGGAAACGAAATCTACATACATGATCGCAGTTCTGGTAACTGGAATCATATTTGCAGTGATTGCATTTTTGATTTATAAAGCAGGTGTATTTATACTCGCAGCAGGGATTGGTTGGACACTTAGTATTTATTTTATCCGTCCTACCAGCTCGGCAGTATTTTTTGCCTGCATTCTGATCGGAATCGCTCTTGGATCCCTTGCGGTGAAATACTGCCGGGAAGTTATCATTGTAGGTACCAGCCTGTGTGGAGGCATTATGGCAGGTATTTCTCTGGCGAAGATCGGGGATTTGGCAGATTTTCCTTATGGACTCGGACTGAGTGCGGGTTTTGCAGTTTTGGGAATGTTGATACAGTTTGCCATTAACAAATCCCATGAAGAGGATGAGGAAGAGGAGGATGAGGAAGAGGAAGAAGAGGACGTGGAAGAAGAGCATTGCATGAGAAAGAAAAGAGAGGAAGAAAAAGAACTGTAAGCTTTGGAAGAAGGAGGAAGCGGATGCATGAGTTCATGCTCCGTACGTAGTAGGATATGGCATACGCAGATGACAGAAAGTTTGTGGAAGATTATTATAAAATGCTTTCATTTCTGAATGAATCTACAAATGACCATTTTTTTGTGTGGGATATCAGGGAAAACGTAGTGCATTTTGCAAAGGAGATCAATAAAGATTATGAGAAGAGACGGGATGATATCTATACATATCGTCTGCAGACTCTGAAAGACATGATCTACAGCAGAGATAAAGAGCGTCTGCTTCGCCTGCTTGGGAATATAGCAGACGGAAATGAAAGCATGGTAGATGTGGATTTCCGGTACCTGGATCAGTATGGCAAAAAATGCTGGATCAATGGCCGGGGAAAAGCAGTCCGCAATGACAGACATCAGCCGTTTATGGTAATGGGGTGTCTCTCAAGAAGAGTGCTGGCAGAGAAAATAGATATGCTTACCGGCCTTCGCAACTATAATAAAATGCTGGAGGATATGGGAAAAAATATTGCCCGGGGAAGACGGGGACATCTGATGGTACTGGGAATTGACGGATTCCGTGACGTGAATCAGAGAATGGGGCGTTCCTATGGGAATAAGGTACTCAAACAGATTGCCGAAATACTGGACAGGATGAAGGGAGAAGATGAAACCATCTACAGACTGGACGGAGATCATTTTGCTGTAGACCTGATGGGACGAAGCAGAAAAGAGACCGAAGGATTCTTTCAGCAGATCCAGGACAGGATGGATTTTCTGTGTACATTTTCGGCAGGTGTGGTCTGCTATCCTTTTGAAAAGGAGACAGATATTAATATTCTGATAAGCTATGCTGATAATGCCATGACCCGGGCCAAAGAAGACGGTAAGAACAGGATGGTATATTTTTCATCTGAAGATTATAATAAGACTCTTTCCAGAATTGAGCTGCGTCAGGAAATGCGGGAAAGTATCCGTAATGGATTCGAGGGTTTTGAACTGTATTATCAGCCGCAGGTGACATCCAATGAATATGAACTTCATGGAGCAGAAGCTCTTTTGCGTTATCATTCGAAGAAATTTGGGTTTATGTCTCCTGTAGTGTTTATTCCTGTGCTGGAGCAGAGCGGCCTGATCGTCCCGGTAGGAAAATGGGTAATGAAACAGGCATTTGAACAATGTGCAAAATGGCGCAGGATAAAAAAAGATTTTAATATCAGCGTAAATGTGTCTTATGTTCAGCTTCAGGAAAGGACTATTGTGGATGATGTGATCGAAGCCGCAAAAGAAGCAGATCTTCCGGGAAATCTGATTACTGTTGAAATAACGGAAAGCATGCAGCTTCAGAACTATAATTATTTCAATGATATTTTTTACAGCTGGAGAAATAAGGGAATGCATATCTCCATAGATGATTTCGGCACGGGCTATTCTTCTTTAAGCTATCTGAAAGGGCTGGAAATCGATGAGGTAAAAATAGACCGCTGTTTTGTCCGCCAGATTCAGAAAAGCGCCTACAATTACAGACTGCTGAGTAATATGCTGGAGCTGACACACAGCGCGCAGATTCGCGTCTGCTGTGAGGGTGTGGAAGATGAGGAAGAACTTCGGTGTCTGGACAGCCTGTTTCCGGAACTGATCCAGGGATTTCTCTTCGGAAGACCTATGCCTGCAGAGGAATTTGAGAAAACCTGTCTTATGCCAAGTGAAGAGTATGTACATCTGATACAGCGGCTGAGTCAGAGCCATGAGAAAAATCAGAAGGAAAATGAACGGTTTTCTTCTATAGCTTTGACAGAGGAACAGTTTGAATACCGCAGGTTGCTGGATCATCTGGAAGAGGTGATCTATCTTGTGGATATGGACAGTCTGGAAGTTTATTTCATGAATGATGCAGCCAGGAAATTTACAGGAGTGTATAATTATTTCGGCGCCAAGTGTTATCAGGTATTTTCCGGAGGTACCAAAAAGTGTACAGGCTGTATGATAAATGTAGATGGAGCTGATAAGGAGGAACATTTTACAGGGAAAATGCTCTATGAATTCTGTGGAGAACATATGGGTGTCAGGGAGAAGATCATAAAATGGGATGGAAGAGATATGAAACTGGTGGTTGCCTGGCCGCTGGATGAGGACAGCCGCCTTTTGGCAGAGAAATTCAGTACAGAGACTTATACACTGGAACAGATTGTGGATATGTATGCAATGGCTGCGGAAAAACAGTCGGAGCCGGATCTGATGAAAGGAATTCTGGATTTTGCAGGCAGATTTTATCAGGCAGACAGGGTGTGTTTGTTCCTTCACGATGAGCAGCTGGATGTCTGGCAGGATGTTCTGGCGTATCATGACAAAGGGATCATGGACAAGAAACGGTATTTTGAACTTACCACTTCCCGTAAGATGGAACCGTGGGTAGAACTGTTGAGCAGGGAAAAAGCAGTCTGCATCAGCAGTACAGAGGAATACAGAGAGAAAGAAAATGTACTGTGGAGAGGATTGAAGATGCAGAATATTTCTACCTGCATGCTCTGCGGGATCTGGAGTGAAAAAGAACTGATCGGGTGTATCAGCGTGGACGATGCAGACAGTGGACTGGGTGATATGAGACTGCTGAAACGTGCGTCCCATCTGATACAGGAAGTGCTTTGCCATAAACGGGACAAAAGGGATCTGCACACCCGTCTTCATCAACTGGTGGAGAAGAAACTGGATCACGATATTCTTTCTGTATCAGGACTTGGCTTATGGCAGATCAAGATCAATAAAGATACAGGAAAATCTGTGCTGCTGGCAGACGATAATATGCGAAAACTGATAGAAGCGGATGATTTTATGACTCCGGCACAATGTTATGAACGGTGGAACAGACGGATACATAAGGATTATCTGCGCTATGTAAATAATGCAGTGGAGACCATGATCGCTACCGGTGATACTGTTGAAGTGGAATATCCGTGGAAGCATTCAGAACGGGGATGGGTCCGGGTTCGCTGTGTGGGAACCAAAACAACAGAATCTGGTACGATCATTACCCTGGAGGGTTATCACAGACTTCTGGATGATCTACAGAGATTCCACCCGGGAATTCCCGTGGAACAGGCAGCTGAGAACTGAGAAAGGACAAAAAACAATGGCAAAAGAAGCAAAGACGAATGCAATGAGAATGCTGGACAGACAAAAAGTAAAATATGAAGCCTTTTCCTATGAGTGTGACGAGTTTATTGATGGCTTACACAGTGCAGACAAGATCGGAGCGCCTTATGACCAGTCGTTTAAAACTTTGGTCATGGAGGGAAAAAATGGAGGCTTCTTTGTGTTTGTAGTACCTATAGAGAAGGAAGTAGACAGAAAAGCAGCAGCCAAAGCAGTGGGAGAAAAGACTGTGGATATGATCCATGTAAAAGATATTACAAAGATTACAGGATATGTCCGTGGCGGTTGTAGCCCCCTGGGGATGAAGAAACCCTATCCTGTGGTGTTTGATGCTTCAGCGGAAAACTTTGACGAGATTTATGTCAGTGGCGGACGTATCGGACTGACATTGAAGGTACCGCTTGCAGATCTGCTGAAAGTGACTGGCGGTAAACTGGCTGATATTACTATGAAAACAGAATGATCAGATGACATAAAAATCCCTGTCGCATTGCCTGGGGCAATGGAGACAGGGATTTGTCGATTCTGTTGATTTAGTTATCAGAAGCGTCTTCTTCGTTGATTTCGAATACATGACGTTTCTTAGCCATTTCGTCACTTGCCAGATATTCATCGTAAGTAGTGATCTTGTCGATCATGGTTCCATTAGGCAGGATTTCCATGATACGGTTGGCTGTTGTCTGTACGAACTGATGGTCATGGGAGGTGAAAAGAATAACGCCCGGGAATTTGATCAGTCCATTGTTCAGTGCTGTGATACTTTCCATGTCAAGGTGGTTGGTCGGCTCATCCAGGATCAGGATGTTTGCACCGGAGATCATCATCTTTGAAAGAAGACAGCGAACCTTCTCACCGCCTGAGAGGACACGTACACGTTTGATACCGTCTTCGCCAGGGAAGAGCATACGTCCGAGGAATCCACGAACATAGGTAGCATCTTTGATTTCTGAATACTGTGTCAGCCAGTCTGTGATAGTCAGGTCATTATCGAACTCAGCAGTGTTGTCCTTAGGGAAATATGCCTGGGAAGTAGTAACACCCCATTTATAATTTCCTTCATCCGGCTCCATTTCACCAACCAGGATCTTGAACAGAGTAGTGATGGCCTGCTCGTTGGCACCAACGAAAGCTACTTTGTCATCATGTCCAAGTGTGAAAGAAATGTTGTCCAGAACTTTTACACCGTCGATGGTCTTGGAAAGATTTTCTACCATAAGGACTTCATTACCGATCTCGCGGTTCGGACGGAAGTCGATGTATGGATATTTACGACTGGATGGACGCATGTCATCAAGCTGGATCTTTTCCAGGGCACGTTTACGGGATGTCGCCTGTTTGGACTTGGAAGCGTTGGCGCTGAATCGGGAAATGAATTCCTGAAGTTCTTTGATCTTTTCTTCTTTCTTTTTGTTAGCTTCTTTCATCTGTTTGATGAGGAGCTGGCTGGACTCAAACCAGAAGTCGTAGTTTCCGGCATAGAGCTGAATCT
>OLPC01003366.1_pt1 | contig 10620 bp, 9 predicted proteins | sample 1672341 | NCBI WGS metagenome assembly OLPC01 (sample SAMEA3136673, study PRJEB25190) | human gut metagenome | reverse complement strand
GCACGCCCCGCAGCATGAAGATACACTTGCCGCCGTCCATCACTGCCAATTCGTCTTGGGTCATCAACTCTTTGCCACAATGTCAAGTGGTAAATTCAAAAAAGGACAAGCACTATCAAAGAAAGCAGTCTTTCATAGTGCTTGTCCTTTTCTTATTCATGTTTTCTGCCTTGCATTGTTCGAAACGCAGAACTATAATATACTCGATGGAGGTGCGAAATGGATTATATGACATTGAAAGAGGCCGCTGAGAAATGGAGCGTGTCACCTCGTAGGGTAAATTATTATTGCGCTGGTGGTCGTATCCCCAGCGCTGTAAAGATGGCCGGTGTTTGGCTGATTCCCAAAACTGCGGAAAAGCCGATTGATGGCCGGACGAAACAGGGAAAGGAACAGAAGCATGAGTAAGATATTACTTTTGGAAGATGATTTGAGCCTGATCAACGGGCTTTCCTTTGCGTTCAAGAAGCAGGGATTTGAATTGAATATTGCCAGAACGTTGAAAGAAGCGGATGCGCTGTGGGCGGATGGCAGGTATGATTTGTTGGTACTGGATGTATCCCTGCCGGACGGCACCGGCTTTGAATTTTGCAAACGGGTGCGGCAGGTTTCCAAGGTGCCGATCATCTTTCTGACCGCTTCGGACGAAGAAACGAGTATCATTATGGGGCTGGATATGGGCGGCGACGACTATATCACCAAGCCCTTCAAGCTTGGAGTCCTGGTTTCACGGGTCAATGCCCTGCTTCGCCGTGCAAAGGATTTCAGCGCAACGGACACAGAACTGCAATCGAACGGAATCAAGGTTCTTTTGCTGCAGGGTCAGGCTTTCAAAAATGGGGAGCTGTTGGATTTGACCGCTGCTGAATACAAGCTGCTGTGCCTGTTTATGCGAAACCCCAATACGGTGCTTACCAAGGAGCAGATATTAGATAAACTGTGGGACTGCGACGGAAATTATATCGACAGCAGCACCCTCACCGTGTATATGCGGCGGCTTCGCATGAAGATTGAGGATAACCCCAGTGACCCGCAGATGCTCCTGACCGTCCGTCGCATGGGCTATAAATGGAATGTAGTAGGGTGAGGCAGCCTATGAAAATACTTGCAAATAAGGATATCAGAAATCTGTTTCTTGCGGTATCGGTTATCTGGGCAGCATCCCTCCTGCTGGCACAGGGCTTTTTATGGCTGCGCTATCAAAGGCTTTCTTTGTGCCTGCTGTTTATTTTTTTGTTGGCAGCGGCGGCTATATGGGTGGTTTGCTACTCCTATTTCAAAAAGCAGAATAAGATCATGGAACAGGCGGTATCCCAGATCAATGTGTATCTTGACGGGGATAGCAACGCACGTATTGAATGCGACAGTGAGGGGGAGCTATATCGGCTGTTCCATTCCGTCAATTCCCTGGCGGCGGTTTTGAACGCCCACGCAGATAACGAGCTTCGGGAAAAGGAATTTTTGAAAAATACGATCTCCGATATTTCCCACCAGCTGAAAACACCGCTGGCGGCACTGAATATTTATAATGGCCTGCTTCATGAGGAAGATATAGAAGCGTCCTCCGTGAAAGAATTTGCTGACCTGTCTGAGCAGGAGCTTGACCGCATGGAAACGCTGGTGCAGAGCCTGCTGAAGATCACAAGGCTGGACGCCGGTTCCGTCACGCTGGAAAAGGGGGCCGAGAATGTGGCGGATATGCTGCGGGATGTTGAGCTGCATTTCGCATACCGGGCCAAACAGGAGCATAAAGAACTTGTCCTGTCCGGCCCGGAGGAGGTCCTTCTTTTCTGCGACCGCGACTGGCTGACCGAGGCCATTGACAACATCGTGAAAAACGCCCTCGACCATACGGAGAGCGGCGACGCGGTTCATATTACATGGAAAGCTCTGCCCAATGCCGTTCAGATCGCCGTAAAGGACAACGGCTGCGGCATCCATCCGGAGGACCTGCACCATATTTTCAAGCGGTTCTACCGCAGCCGCTTTTCCCAGGACAAGCAGGGCATCGGGCTGGGCCTGCCGCTGGCAAAGACCATCGTGGAAGCCCATAGCGGCACGATTGAGGTGGACAGTGAACTTGGAAAAGGCACGACCTTCACCATGAATTTTTTAATTCCTACAAAATTGTAGGCTGAGTGTAGGGTTACAGTAATATTTCGGTGCTATCCTTTCCTCATAGGCAGGAAAAACAAAAGCAGCCCGCCTATTTCGCAAAACATGAAGAAAGAGGTATATGCACGATGAATTTATTAGAGGTCAAAAACATTTGTAAGACCTATGGCAGCGGAGAAACCGCAGTCAAGGCTTTGAAGGATGTCAGTTTTTCCGTTCCCAAGGGGGAATATGTGGCCGTCGTGGGGGAATCCGGTTCCGGCAAAAGTACGCTGCTGAACATGATCGGCGCGCTGGACACGCCCACGACCGGCAAGGTGCTGATCGACGGTAAGGACATTTTTGCCATGGACGAGCGCAAGCTGACGGTATTCCGCCGCAGGAACATTGGCTTTATCTTTCAGGCGTTTAACCTTGTGCCGGAGTTAACGGTGGAGCAGAACATCATCTTCCCGGTGCTGCTGGACTACCAGAAGCCGGATAAGAAATATCTGGAAGAACTTCTTGCGGTACTGAACCTGAAAGAGCGCCGGAACCATCTGCCCAGCCAGCTCTCCGGCGGACAGCAGCAGCGTGTGGCGATTGGCCGTGCGCTCATTACCCGGCCAGCCCTGATCCTGGCTGACGAGCCGACCGGCAATCTGGACACCCAGAACAGCAGCGAGGTCATTGCCCTGCTGAAAGAAGCATCCAAAAAGTATGAGCAGACGATTATTATGATTACCCACAACCGTAGTATCGCGCAAACGGCTGACCGGGTATTGCAGGTATCGGACGGTAACCTCACCGATTTTGGGAGGTGCCGGGAATGAAAAGCTATTTAAGCCTTGTGCCGATCTCTGCAAAGGTGCGGAAACGGCAGAATCGGATGACCATTCTGTGTGTCATTATTTCGATATTTCTGGTGACAGCAATTTTTAGCGTGGCGGATATGATGATTCGAACCCAAAGCGACCGAATGACCGGCAAAAACGGAAGTTGGCACATAGAGTTGGACGGCATTTCTCAAGAAACAGCCCTGAAAATTGCGGGGCGGGATGATGTGGTTTCGATTGGTGCAGTTACGATATTTAACCCGGACGGAGAACTGCCCTACCGCATGGACGGAAAAAGGGTTGTACTTTATGGTATTGATGAATCCTATCTGACAATGAATTCAACTGGTGCCGCCGAAGGACGCTTTCCGCAGGGAATGGGCGAAATCATGCTCAGCAGCAATGCAGCGCGTGTCCTTCAAGTTGCAGTTGGGGACACTGTTACACTACGTACGCCGTCCGGAGACTGGGATTTTACAGTGTCCGGTTTGGGCGGTGTGGAGGAAAGCTACTATTCCGGGCAATATTCTTTGATGGATGCCTACCTGCCGCGCACAGCATTTGCAGCGCTGATGGAGCAGAACAACGTCCATAATCTTCAAACGTCATATTATGTCCAGTTTACCAGCGCGTCTAAGGCAGCTAAAGCAATCCCGGAACTGACGGCACAGCATAACCTGCCGGAAAATGCTGTCTCAGAAAACACCGGTGTGATGGCTATCGCCGGACAAAGCGATAGCAGCGCCGCAAAAAATGTTTACAGCCTTGCCGCAGTTCTGTTTGTGCTGGTTCTTCTGGCAGGTGTACTGATGATCTCCGGCAGCATGAACAGCAATCTGGCACAACGAATCCAGTTCTTCGGAATGATGCGCTGTATCGGCATGAGCAAATCTCAAATTATCCGATTTGTCCGTTTAGAAGCGCTTAACTGGTGCAAAACGGCTGTGCCCGTAGGCGTTCTGCTTGGCACACTTGCCAGCTGGAGCATTTGCGCGGCGCTGCATTATGGCATCGGTGGCGAGTTTTCCACAACACCGGTTTTTCAAATCAGTCCTGTAGGTTTAGTCAGTGGCATCGTGGTCGGTATCGTGACCGTCCTGCTGGCGGCAGAGTCACCGGCGCGACGGGCGGCACGGGTCTCACCTGTGGCGGCGGTCTCCGGCACGGGAGAGAATCTTTCCGCTTCGCGTCATGCTTCAAACTATAGCTTTGGAAAAATCGAGTTGTCGTTGGGAGCCCATCACGCCATTGCCGGTAAAAAGAACCTGTTTTTAATGACATCTTCTTTTGCACTCAGTATTGTTTTGGTGCTTTGCTTTTCTGTACTGCTTAAATTTGCCGGCTTGCTTTTGCCCGGTCAAGCTCCGTGGCAGCCGGATATTCTCTTGAACGGGTACGGAAACGAACAGGTATTGTCCCGCAGTATGGCAGAACAGCTGCGTGCGATTCCGGGTGTTGGGTATGTCTGGGGCGCAACCGGTCTTACCAACACTCCTGCCAGCAGTCCGCAGAAAGAGGTAGAGCATGTGGTGCTGGGTTCCTACGATGATTTTATGATGGAAAAAAGCAGGGATCTCGTTGTAGCAGGCAGGATGGCCGATCAGGCAGCCAGCAGCAACGAAGTCATGACGATCTATAATAAAAACAACCCGTTGAAGGTTGGAGATACCGTTTATATAAGCGGAAGAGACCTTACCATTGTGGGGGCTTTTTCGGAGGGAATGTTCCCGGATGATGTTACAGTCATCTGCCCACAGGCGCTATTTGACCGTCTGGTCGGAGCGCAGAACTATAATATGATCGGCGTTTTGCTGAACGATTCAGCAACAGAGCAGACTGTAATGCAAATTGCCCACCTTGCAACAGACGAGATCATTGTATCGGATGTGCGAGAGCGTAATTCGCAGGAAGCTGCTACCTATCTGGCTTCCAGAATTGTCGTATATGGTTTTCTGGCGATTATTGGACTGATTTCTCTTTTTAATATTGTCAACAGCATTTCGATGAGCGTTTCTGCCCGTACAAAGCAGTATGGCGTCATGCGTGCAATTGGAATGGATGGCAGTCAGCTTACTCGGATGGTTGCTGCGGAAGCCTTTACCTATGCTGTTTCCGGGCTGATTGTCGGCTGTATTGCCGGTCTGCTGCTGAGCCGTATGCTGTACGCTCGACTCATTACACGCTATTTTGGCATGACATGGCATCTGCCAGGAATGACGCTCTGCCTTATCATTCTATTCGTATTTGCTGCCGCAGCTCTTGCGGTTCATGCCCCAGCGAAGCGGATTCGAAACATGGCAATTACTGAAACAATCAATGAATTATAATTGCAATCCACTTTGGAAAATTTAATGTAACATCTGCCGGACGACGGCAAAGAAAAAATCCCCATCCCTCATTGATTGAGAGATGGGGATCACTGATTATTCTGTAATCTCCGGGATTTCTCCGACAAAGTTATAAATGATCCTGACTTCCTGCACTTTCTGTCCGTCAATCTTCTTGACTTCACCCACCAGAATCTTGCTGATGAGCCGGTTCAGCACCGCCTCGTCCAGTTCTTCAATGGCGGCGTAGCGCCGGATTTCCCGGATAAAGGTGCGGACTTCGCTTTCCTGTTCGTCAGAGTGTCGCATCATCAACATCAGGTCTTGCAGGCGCTTCTGGTTGGCTTCCTGCTCCTGTTCCAGCGCCGCCGTCAGCTTCATAAAACGCTGCTCGGTCAGTATCCCTTTAGCCTTATCGGTGTAAAGGCTCAGGAACATCCCGTCAATCTCCTGATTTCTGGCTTCCAGCCGCTGGCGTTCTTTCTGCGTCTGGGAAGCGTCTATCAGATACCGGCGCTCCATCCGGCTGCTCAGTCGCTGATAAAATGCGTCGGCATCTTTGAGAGCCTGTGCCGCCAGTTCCTGAATGTCCTTCAGAACAAGGTCATACAAATCCCTTGCCTCGATCTTATGGCTGGTGCAGGCGTTCTTGCCCAGCCGGTTGTAGGTCTGGCAGATATAATACGCCTTGTCAATCGGCTCCCGCATCTCGCCGGTAAAACGGTTTTTTCCGGTTCTGCCCACCTTTTCATACCGCACCTGCATGGACTTTCCGCAGGTAGCACAGTAAATGATACCGTGGAACAGGTTATAGAAGGGACAGGAGTTGCCTTTCATAATGGTAGGTCTGCGGTCAATGATTGACTGCACCTGCTCCCATTCTTCCGGGGAAACGATTGCTTCATGGCAATCCTCAATGATTTCCCAGTCCTCACGGGGGATAATGTCATAGGTGTTGGAACGAATCCCTTTCTGATGTGTCCGGCAGACCAGATGTGCGCCCTTATAGAATGGGTTTCGCAGGATATGACTGATCCTTGCACCGCCCCACGCATAATAGTTGACGTCACATTCCGTATTGCTCTTTACCCTCGTGATAGGAACCTTGTCATCCATGAGCTGCTTTGCGATCCGCATACAGCCCCAGCCGTCCAGCGCCATGTCATAGATTTTTCGGATCACCGGCGCCGTCTCCGGGTCAAGGATCAAATGCCCCCGGTCATCCGGGTCACGCATCAATCCGAGAGGCGGCTGCCCACCACAAAACTTTCCCTGCCGGGAACGGGTCATACGCCCCGCCAGCACCTTTTTGGAAATATCCCGGCTGTACATATCATTCAGGATATTCTTAAAGGGCGTGATGTCCATTTCCTGGCGGGTCAGGCTGTCAACTCCGTCTGTAATGGCGATATATCGTACATTGTGTTTGGGGAAAAAGATTTCGATATAGCTGCCGGCCTCGATATAATTTCTGCCCAGTCTGGACAGGTCTTTTGTGATGACACAGTCAATCTTTCCCGCCTCAATATCAGCAATCATACGCTGAAAGGAAGGGCGGTTGAAGTTGCGGCCTGTATAACCGTCATCCACATAATACTCATACTGGAACATCCCGTTTTTTTCGGCAAAGTCCCGGAGCATAAGTTTCTGGTTGCTGATGCTCATGCTCTCATTATCGCCGCCATCCTCCAGAGAGATACGGCAATAAAGGGCTGTGATTTTCTGATTGACTTGTTTTTTCCTGCTCATAGTGTTCTCCTTCTATGAACAGGGACACGATACCATTATAATACCATGTCCCCGTTCCTGATTCAACCGCTTTACGCCGCTTTTTGTGCCATTTCCCGATGTTCTAACCATTCCTCGAAGTGTTCGCAGGTCTGGCGCTCGATCAGTTGCTCAAAGGCTTCCCGCATGGTTTTGTCCCCGGAAAACTCCCGAACCACCACGAACCGGACTTTTTTATTCTGCTTCTTGTTTTTCTCCATAGGCTACCTCCATAGTGTGACAGTCCAGATAACCGTGTGCCGGCAACGAAGTCCGGCAACCAGCCTATAAAAACCTGTAAATGAATATCTGACTGTCAATCTTTGCTTGATAAGTTTTCTTGTAAAATCTCGTTGCTTTCGTTGCCGGACAGAAAATACTTGTGAAAAATCCTTTATTTATGGGCTTTTTCTATATCAAAACCATAGATTTGCCAGCAACGAACCCGGCAACCAACTGGCAACAGACCATCATTCTCAGGCAATCCACTCCTTCGGAAGTTCCAGCTGGCGGCATTCTTCCTCGCTCAGTTCCACAAATCCGCCTTCGTTGTCGGACAGTTCGTTGTCGAAATTGTCACATTCCCAACCCTTTTGCCTGCCGTACCCGGCGAACATCCTGGGATTGGAGAAAGGCTTCCAGCCGGTCACGACTGTGTTCATGATCTCGTTGATATTGTGCAGCTGCCACCGCTTCGGCTGGTCAAAGGTATGCCCCAGTGCCTCCTTGAACAGCTGCTTGGAACAGACCATGTTCCCAGTGTAGTGTTCCAGAAAGCCCTGTATCTGCCCGGCCTCCGTATCCTCCGGCATGAAGTCCTTCTGCACCTCCACCAGCTGACGCTGGATGCTCTTGCTGAATTTCATGGAATACTGTCCGCTGCGGTAAATGGTCATGGCTTCTGCCCACACCTGCAAAAGATAGGCTCTGGAAGCATCCTCGTCCTCCAAAATATGAACCTCCGCATTCTCCGAGTAAATCATGATTGGGAGAAAGCGCCGGTTCCCGGCCCGATCCAGCGGCAGGAAGTCCAATGTGTTGGAAGAACCGCCGAACACACACTGCCGCAGCCGGTCTTTGGGCTGGGATTCATAAGGCGTTCGGTAGGTTTCCTTCTGTCGGCTGATAAAGGAGCGAATTTCTTCAATGCTCTTTGCGCTGCTGGTGGCAAGCATTTCCGACATCTCGATGATCCAGTGGCCTTGCAGCTTCTGGAACACCCGGTCATCGTCCAGCTTTTTCAGGTCATCGGAAAACCACTCGTCCCGGATTGCCAGCAGGCGGAAGAAAGTGGACTTCCCGGCACCTTGGCCGCCTACCAGACAGAGCATTTCCTCATATTTGGAACCGGGACGGAATACCCGGCGGATAGCGCCCAGCAGGAAGTGTTTCAGCATTTCTTCCACATAGTCGCTTTCATCAGCGCCAAGAAAGTGGTGCAGGCAGGAACGGATGCGGGGTGTCCCGTCCCAGACAAGGCTGTTCAGCACATCCTGAATCGGGTGATAGCAATTTTCGTTTGCTACAATGGAAAGTGCAGCTGTGATCTTTTTCTCACTGGTCAGCTCGTAGTTCTGCTCAAAATAGAGGAGAAGATATTTCACATCGGTATCTGTTAAGGCGCTGGTGTTCCTGCGCCAGCCCAAATCCCGTACAATGTCCACCCGGTCGGTCAGGAGATTTAACCGGATAGCATCCCGCAGGAGCGGATCACAGCAGAACACGATCCGGCAGTTGTCGATGGTATTGGCGGTTTTTCCCTTATCGGTGACAGAAAGGCTCTCCCGCACATCTTGGGCGCTCTGTTCCGGCGCTATGGCCTCGGCTGCGCTCATCACAGCCTGCCGGGTGGCTGGCGGTAAATTCTGATATTCGCTGCTCAATTTTCTTCACCTCTTTTCCATACTCAGCAACCACGGAAGCACGTTCTTCTATGCTGTCAGACAGGAGAATATCCAGCAGATATTCGATATATGGCTGCCTGTGCAGAGCCTCCACAAACAGGGGATGCCAGTCATCCTCCGGCTGTTTGGGAGCATATTCTTCTTTCCAGCGTTCCAGCAGACGCAGGTAATCGCACAGCACCCGAAAACATTTCTGCTCTGCCTGCCGGTATCGCACTTCCTCGCTGATTTTTCTTTTGATGATTGTCTTTCGTGGCGGACCATGACCTTTGCTGTCAAGACTGACAGAGAAATCCTCTGCCAGCTTCAAGGCAGCTTCCTTACTGCCCAGTCCAAAGAGGCGGGAAGTGAAATCAATCACATCTCCGTCCCCCTGACAGGCAAAGCAATGGAACCGCCTGTCCACCTTCATGCTGGGATGTCTGTCATCGTGAAAAGGACAACAGGCCATCCCGTTCCGTCCTACTGGAATCCCATAAAATTCCGCAGCCTGTCTTGTCGTGACAGACTGCTTTACTGTTTCAAATACATTCGATTTCCCCACCTCCAAACAAAACAAAAGGCACCCGGTTTCCTCAGAAAATCAGATGCCTTACAACTCCATATCCTGTTTTTTTGTCGGGGCGATCCGCCCCTCACGTTCCCATCGCTCCCGGTTCTTCCGGTCAGCGTCCAATTTGCCTTTCGCCAGCTTCTCTTTGATGGATTCTCTGGCTTTTTTCTTAATCTGCTCTTTGCCAGCCTGCTTGACCTCCGGCTTCAGCAGCACAGCCTGCACCTTTTTGAGAATCTTTTCTGCGGACTGCTGTAATTTTTCCCGTGCCCTTCCCAGTAGGGTATTTGCAATCTTCACCACTTCCGGCGAATTTTTTGCATTGGGGGATACCACGCTCTTTCGGTATTTCTCGATCACTTCCAAATCCTCAAGCTGGGTCTGTTCCCGTACCTTGTCTGTCACGACCTCCACTGCCTTGTCATAGGCCACATCGGAAACATCCTCCAACAGCGTCTCCACATCCTCGATTTTGAGCGTCAGTTCTTCCAGCTTTTGCTCCTGCGCCGCCATCTGTTCTTTCTGCTTCATCAGGATATAATCCTGCTTTTCCAGATAGTCACGCCCACCATAGGACGGCTCCTGTTCCAGATGAAGTCCATGCCGTTTGGCAATGTCAAACAGGATTGTCCGGCAGACTGCATCGAAAGTCTGTTTCCGGTTATTGTGCTTTCCTTTGGGCTGCTCCGGTTTTGGGAGAGGGATACCCAGTTCCTCCAGCGCCTTTTCCTGCTGGGGACACAATTCTCCATACCGATTTTCACAGTCGAACACATGGCGCTCGTGAATATGCGGTGTTCCCTCATCCAGATGGAGCGCCCAGTCTAAAATGTGGATATGAGAACCGAAACGGCGCTCAAATTCTTCATAAAATTCACTGACGATGAGCGCCAGCGTTTCCGGTGAGACGGATTCCTCTATCGTGCCGATCTGGTAGATGCTTTCTTCCGGACAGGTCTTGTTATTTTTCAAGAGGTCATCCACAGTACGGTTGCGCTCAATATGCCGGGTTTTCTCATTCCGGGCGTTCTGGGCATTTACATGGTCGGCATAATGCTCGTAGTAATACATCCGCTCAATTTCCTCAAAGCTGAAATCCGGCTGCTCTGGGTTTTCCCGAAAATCGTGGGTGGTAAAGC
>OLPC01003363.1_pt1 | contig 10623 bp, 9 predicted proteins | sample 1672341 | NCBI WGS metagenome assembly OLPC01 (sample SAMEA3136673, study PRJEB25190) | human gut metagenome | reverse complement strand
GTTATAAAAACTTAAATATCAGAGAGTTATAAATTATTCAGTAAACACTATTTAAATTTGTATATGTTAATAATATGATGCAAAGTTATACATTTATATTAACATTTGACGCTTCTAATCTTGTCTATTCGAACATAAATATGTAAATTTGCACGTATGAGAATAGACATCATTACCGTACTGCCCGAAATGCTTGAGGGCTTCGTAAACGAATCGATATTGGCACGAGCCCAGAAGAAGGGCTTGGCAGAAATCCACCTCCATAACCTGCGCGACTACTCGACGAACAAGTGGCGCAGAGTGGACGACTATCCCTATGGAGGTTTCGCCGGCATGGTGATGCAGTGTGAGCCTATAGACCGCTGCATATCGGCGCTGAAAGCCGAACGCCACTACGACGAGGTGATATTCACGTCGCCTGACGGAGAGAAGTTTGACCAGCACATCGCCAACGACCTCTCAATGAAGAAGAACATCATCATCCTCTGCGGACACTACAAAGGCATCGACCAGAGAGTGCGCGACCATCTCATCACCCGCGAGATAAGTATCGGCGACTATGTGCTTACGGGCGGCGAGCTGGCTGCTGCCATCATGGCGGACGCCATCGTACGCATAGTGCCGGGAGTGATTGGCGACGAGCAGAGCGCACTGAGCGACTGCTTCCAGGACGACATGCTCTCAGCCCCCATCTATACTCGCCCTGCCGACTATAAGGGATGGAAGGTTCCTGAGATTCTGCTTAGCGGCAACGAGGCGAAGATAAAGAACTGGGAAATGGAGCAGGCTATGGAACGCACAAAGACGCTGCGCCCTGACCTGCTGGAGAAATAAAAGCTGACACCCACATAAAACAATTATACCAACTGCCGTGGCATGGCGTAAAGGATCAGCACATGCCACGACTCACCTTCTGATCCACTCCTTAGACCTTATGGAACAAATCAACCAAACCACACAGCCACAAGACAACAACTCTCAGATGCCAAAGCCAAACAACAACATGGTGATGGCTATCCTTTGCACAGTATGCTGCTGCCTTCCGTTCGGTATCTACGCCATCATAAAAGCCTCAAAGGTGAATGGCTTATACATGGCAGGAATGTATAACGAAGCTGTTAATTCAGCTAACGAAGCCAAGAAATGGAGCACAATAGGAATCGTTACAGGCCTCGTGATTCAGGTAGTATACATGGCTACATGGCTGTCTATTTCTTTGTATTAGATGCGGCTATTGACTAATAAGTACACATTTCTCGCATTAGCTTTGGCAGTCGGACTGATACTCTATCGCTTCAGTCCGACTGCTTATTGGTTTTGGCCGAAATGCCCGGTGAAGCTCATTACTGGGCTGAGCTGCCCAGCCTGCGGCATACAGCGGTTTATCCACGCATTGACCAACGGCAACGTGAGGGAAGCTCTGGCATACAACTACTACCTCGTCTATGCCCTACCATACGCCATGTGCGTGGTGACGGCTTATTACCTGCCGCAGTCACGGATTAAGGACCGCATGACGGAGATATTCGAGGGAAAGACAGCCGTATGGCTATACATCATTACGTTCTGTATATGGTTTGTCGTAAGGAACATTCTGGACATATAAGAAACTAACATAAACATTTAACATAAAAATAAAAAGACTATGGAAAAAGACCAAGCAAGCCAACTGATTGCCATGTACGGTGGAAGATTCCCCGACTATGCGCTGCACAGCATGCACACACAGCTTCAGAATATGGACTATTCTGAGGCATCCATACGTTTGGCACAGTCAAAAGACCCGACAATAGTTCTTCTCATATCCATCTTCCTCGGACAATTCGGCATCGACCGCTTCTTCGTAGGCGACACCATGATGGGCGTACTAAAACTTATAACATGCGGAGGATGCGGTATATGGACCATCATTGACTGGTTCCTGATTATGGGAGTGGCAAAAGACAAGAACTACGCCAAATTCAACGGAATATTCTAACTAAAACATAATGAACAAAAAATTCTTAATCGCTACATTGATTGCCGCGTCCTCAACAGCAGCGGCTTTCGCACAGGACGGACTGCTTAAGAAGTACGCACAGCGTCTGTCTACGCCTCGTCACTACGTGTGCTACCGTACTACGGAGAAAATAAAGATAGACGGCAAGCTGAAAGAGCATTCATGGAGCAAGGCTGCCGAGACAGAATCGTTCGTAGACATCAGCGGAGAGGGATTCCCCAAGCCCATCTACGACACCAAGGCTCGCATGATGTGGAACAACGATTACCTCTACGTAGCTGCCGTTATGGAGGAACCCAACATCGTGGCTCACCTCACACAGCGTGACACCATCATCTATCACGACAACGACTTCGAGGTGTTTATCGACCCGACGGGCGACGGACAGAACTATTTCGAGATTGAGAACAACGCACGCGGCGTGGTGTTCGACCTTATGCTTGACCGTGCCTACCGCTCTGGCGGCAACTTCCATATCCAATGGGACTGCCCGGGACTGAAGCTCGCAGTATCGCACGACGGCACGCTGAACAAGGAGAAGGACAAGGACCGCTCTTGGACCGTGGAGATGGCTATCCCACATAAGGCCATAACACGCAACTTCACCAATCCGTTGGTTGCAGGCAACATCTGGCGACTGAACTTCTCACGCGTGGAATGGCTGAAGAAGAGCGGACCGGAAGAAAACTGGGTATGGACTCCGACTGGAGAGATAAACATGCACGCTCCTAACCAGTGGGGCTTCCTGCAGTTCTCTGACAAGAACGTAGGCGGAGAGACAGAAGAGTTCCGCTGCCCTTACAACATGGAAGCATACAAGCTGCTGTGGGCAATGTTCTATGCTCAGCTCGACAACCGTGAGAAGCAGGGTGCCTTCACCAGCTCGACGGCTCTCCTCGGCGTCACCGACTCAGACCTCGCCACTCTGCCTAAGGGCAGCAACGTGAACATCGAAGCCACCTCCACCCTCTTCAGCATCAGCGTAAGAGTGGGCGGAACAGGCAAGACCTACGTCGTTGACCATAACGGAAAGTTCGAGGTGAAGTAAGGAAATGACAACTCGCAGAACACCTGCGACAAATAACAATAAAAGAAAATACGGATTTATCAGGCATTCCAGCTCTGATAAATCCGTATTGTTGTTTTTATAAGAAAAGCGATATTATTGCTTATCTACTACTCTACTATAGACAAAGGCTTTCTACTTCATCTTTATTCAAACCAGTAATAGATGCAATAACGTCAATATCCATTCCTTTTGCATGCATGTTTTTTACAACCATAGCAATACCTTCTGCACGACCTTCTGCACGGCCTTCTGCACGACCCTCCTCTTTTGCCGTGTCCAAGGAATTCTTAATGTCGCGATAAGCCTTGAGGCTAACATCGCCCACATTCTCGCTATTGAGATACTTCACGTCCTTTATCACCTCCTCACCATCGAAGAGGGAGTTAAGGAAGTTGACAAGCAACTCCTTATTTGGGTCTGTGCCGAAGATTCGCTTAAAGCCGAAATCGGTCAACAAACTGATATATCGTTCTTCTGATTGTCTCATAACTAATTGTATTATAGCGTTAGGCAAAGATAGTGCAAATCGAATGCAGAATATCAAGCTTGCTTGAATATTATGCTGAGATGCAGCCTATCTTATACAAAGATACAGCATTAAATCAGAATAATCAAACTTTTGCAAGAAATTATACGAGAATTAAACAAATGTTTACTTCCAGAACAAACCATCCATTATCTCGTAACGCTTCTCCATGTTCGGGTCTTTCTTTACGAATGTGTTAACGTCAATCTGTAGAACCGGAGCGATGGCTTTGCCGTTGGTGGTAGGCCAGCCAACAAGGCCAAGACCATTGGGATTGCCGGTCTTTACGAAGTTTACGTAGTAATTGCTGAAGATGTCAGACACGACGTAGTCTTCAGGCTGCCAGTCGTATACGCGGTTGGTAGGCAGTGTGCCCATCGCATACTCAATGTCGGCTGAGTGGACAGCACCGAGAGCACGTGGAGCAGCAGGAGTGTCAGATGTCTTTTCCTGAACTCCACCGGCAAGACCAGCCACCTTATCCTTCAACACCATATCAGGACGCGGATGGCAATAGCGGTAGCGATAAACAGGCTGACCACCAGTGAGCTTGTGCATATTGCCCCACTTCCATGTAGAGTAATCAAGGAAGAGGTCGCCAGCGAGCTCGTTGCCCGGCTGTCCCATCACGTCTGCATCGGTGTTGAGACCATAAAGCTTGAAGAGTTCGTCCGTAGCGTCGCCGAAAGTGGCTTTAACCGCATTCTTCAAGTTCTCCACTGTGGGAGCCTTTCCGTAGAGAACAGCCATCACGTTCATCTCTTGATTGTTGCCACCGATGAGCAAAGGCACCTTGGTCTGTTCGCCATTTGCGAACACATCGTAAGGCTGCTTGGTCCAGAAGTAACCGTCTACATTATATATAGGTACGCTTTTCACATTGGCTTTCTTCATCAGTTCTTCAGCAGACATAGCACGTAGGTCCTTGATGTCCTTACAGCCAATCTTTTTAGTCAATTGCAAGCCCTTAGCCTCAGCTTCTTTAAGCGTAGAAACCTTCTTCATTCCTACCACCGAACCGCTTGATCCCATTGCCTGGGCGAACAGTCCTTGGCATAAAGGCGATGCCATAAGTGCGCTTACTGACATCGAGCCAGCCGACTCGCCTACGATGGTGATGCGATTAGGGTCGCCACCGAACGCAGCAATGTTGTCCTTTACCCATTTTATGGCAGCCACCTGATCGAGGAAACCATAATTGCCTGAGCCTTTGTATGTGGTCTCCTTAGAGAGCTGCGGATGAGCGAAGAAGCCGAAGATGCCCTCACGATAGTTGGCTGTTATGGAGATAATGCCCTTTCGAGCCATGGCATCACCGGCATAGCGAGGTTCGCTGCCACTGCCAGCCATCAGTCCGCCACCATTAAAATAGATAAGAACCGGCAGGTGCTCGTCCATTGTCTTTGCAGGAGTCCAGATATTAAGATACAGACAGTCTTCACTCATCTTCTTCGTACCGAAGTTCATGTCGCCGAAGATATTCTCCTGCATAGGGTTGGGACCGAACTCTTTGGCTTGGCGCACGCCCTGCCATTTCTCCACTAGCTGAGGCGCCTTCCAGCGTAGGTCACCTACAGGAGGTGCTGCAAAGGGTACGCCCTTGAATGTCTTGATGCCAGATTCGTTGATGCCTTCCAAAGTGCCCTCAGCAACAGCAACTCTTGCAGGTTGCTGTGCGAACAATACTCCAGCGAGTAATGTAAGCACAAAAGTCAAAAATGTTTTTCTCATACTTATTTAGTTTTAATCTACTATCACATTTATATTAAAAGCCGCTGAACGCATACTGACTTTTTGATTAATGACCAAATATCCAGTATGTGTCCAGCAGCTTCACATTATATTAATTATAACAAGATGCAAACCTTGCTTACTCGTCCCAAACCAGATATGCCGACACGAGCCAATGGTTCATCTCGTTGCCGTTTATGGGCTGGGCTTTCGGGATGTCAACGGTGAAGGTATGGCGGCCAGCCTTGAGGTCGCCGAGCTCCACTTCTTCAGGAACGACGTCAGTGCCGGGACACCAGTTGGAGCGTGAGAAGTCGGAAGAAGCGACAGGCTCTTCCACCTCTTTCTCCGTATAGCCATTCTCACCGATGTATGAAGCTACGCGCTTCTCAAGCCAAACGCCCGTAGCAGGATTGAAACGGCGGAACGAGGCGCAGTCGTCACGCCAAGGGATGAAGCGCTTCACTTCCTTGCCGTCTACAGAAAGGATGTTCTCCTTCTGCACAAACTCGTCGCCACCATCATGACCTCCATGTCCTGTAACAATATACTTCAGGCGGACATTGCGTGCTCCCTTCGGAAGAACGAAGTCGGTGGTGATGGGCTTGCGTGCGAAGATGTCGGGATATTCCTGACCGATGTAGTAGACGGTGTTGAGGAGCGGCATTACCTGACGACGCTGCATGCGGTCGCAAGAAATGGTGCTCTCCTTAAACTGCAGCTCCATGCTTGCGAGATAGCCCTGCTCTGTCCATGTGTCAATAAAGACACCAACGTAAGCCTCATCCTCAAGAAGCGGATAGAGGTCGGTGATGTCCTGCTGCCACTGCACGCACTTCTCCCATTTCGGGATGTAAACGGGACGGCGCTTGGAGGTGAGCGTGTCATTATTGCTGCTGTAGAAGCCCACACCGAAAGGAGTCATGAATCGCATCAACTCGACGGTGGGCAGATAGTCCTTGCCGGCGACCACGCCTACGAGTTTCTCAAGCTTCAGAGAGTCGACGACAGGAAACTTGTTCTTGCCCTCTGCTATGGTCATGAGGTTGATGGCAGACTTGCGCGGAAGCACGAAGCATGAGCCGGTCTTGTCCCATCTGTCGCCGTTGGAAGCGATGGTGGTCTTTATGTATACCTTAACATTGCGCTCGTAATGGGGCACCTGAATCTTCTTAAGGATGATGCGTCCGTTGACAAGGCGGATTATGCCGTCAGCATCAGCGGCATTAAATCCGGCAATCTTTGTAGGATCGTAATGCACATTAGTCTTGTCGAACACCTTTATCGTGGTGTTGCCCTTCGCAGCAAACTCCTTATGATTGGACTTGGGAGCAGCCATAACGGAGAGCGAGACCATCAGGGAAATAAGAATAGAAAAGTATCTCATCTTTATTATTTACTGATTTTGAGTTTATCAGATTAGTTGCTCTCTATCACCTTTCCTGCGCCGCGATACAACTTGATGGGGCCGTCAAGAAGCACAGCCACAACCGTAATCATCGGGTCAAGTGAGCGTTCGGGGACGTTGATATACAAGTTGCCCGGCACCTCGCTCCAGTAGTTCTTGTTGAAAACCTTCGAGCTGATAATCTCGCCGTCGCCGACAACCCACACACGGTTTACCTTATTCATAAGACCCTTCACTTCGATGGGACCGTTGGGCTTGTAAGGAAGATAGAGATAAAGGATGTCGCCAGCCTTGTTGAGTGTGGAGTAACCCTGGAAATGCTCGCCCGGAATGCCAGCACGTGTGTCGTAGATGGCTTCCTTATGCTTCTTTGTCCAGCGACCGAACTCCTTCAGTATGGCTACCTGCTCCTCAGGAATGGTGCCGTCCTCCTTAGGACCGATGTCGAGAAGCATATTGCCACCCATAGACAGACAGTCAACGAAGGTACGTAGAAGAATGTAGGGCGACTTATAGTTGGTGTCGGCATGCTGATATCCCCATGAGTCGTTCATGGTCATGCAAAGCTCCCAATGCTTGTCTTCGGGACGTACCACGGGCACACCCTGCTCAGGAGTGGCATAATCGCCGTAGCCCTGTATGCGTGAGTTGATGATGACGTTCTTGTTAGCCTTGCGGAGGAATTCAGACATACCCTTGGCATTCCACGTCTCAGCCGACTGCTCCCAATCGCCGTCAAACCAGTAGAGATCGGGCTTGTATGCGTTAAGCTCGCCAAGCTGGTCGAAGTCGAACTTGAGGAACTTCTGCCAACGTGCAGGATCGTCCTTCACGTCGTAACGTGTCTCTGTACGAGTGAAGTTGGGATAGTCGGGATGCGACCAATCAATGAGCGAATAATAGAGTCCGAGCTTCAGACCGTGCTTGCGCACTTCCTTAACGAAGGGAGTAAGAAGGTCGCGCTTGGCAGCCGTAGCCTTCACGGTGTTAAGGTCGCTGTACTTCGTGTTCCACAACGCCACACCGTCGTGATGCTTCGTAGTGATGACAGTATAACGTGCACCGCTCTCCTTGATAAGGTCGAGCCAAGCCTTGGGGTCGTATTTGCTGGCAGTGAAGCCTGAGCACTGCGACATATACTGCTCATAGGGCAGATATTTGTTGTGGAACGACCAACTCTCTGACACGCCGTTAACGGCATAGATACCCCAATGTACGAAGATGCCCAACTTGGCATGATCGAACCATTCCATACGCTTGTCCTTCTGCTCTTCAGTCTCCGCCTGTACGGCGTTCTGTGCTACGGCACCTGACGTTGCGGCAAGACAAAGCAGCGAACATAAGATTTGCTTTAGTTTCATACTATATATTTATGATGTAAATTAGATGCTTGAAGTAAGAAGTGGTATATTTGCAAAATTACGTCTTTTTACCTATATATCTTAAAAAAACAAATAAAAAAAGTAACAAAAAAGCAAAAAAGGGGAAATACAGGCTATTTTGTGCAATAGAATGAGTAATTTTGTAGGCTTAATAGGCGGATGGCAAACGCATTCAGCTTGCCAACCTCAAGACATACAGACAAGATATGAACAAAAGAAGTAGCACATCCATTCAAATGATTGCCGACTACGAAGGCGACGTGACAAACCTCTTTAATGTTAATATAGACGGGGAGCTTCCTATTCTTGCAACCCGTAACATTGCTATATTCCCTGGTGTTATCTCACCCGTCATCATAGGACGCAAGCAAAGCCTCAACTTGCTGGACAAGCTGCGCAAACATAACGATGCGGCATTTGCCGTATTCTGCCAGAAAGACCAGGAAGTGGAGAATCCGGAAGGCAAGGACCTTTTCGAATATGGCGTTTATGCCAAGCTCGTGAAGGTGCTGGAAATGCCTGGTCCCGGCAATAATCTCACAGCCATCATACAGGGCCTCGGCAGATGTCGTCTGAAGAGCATCACACGCACAATGCCTTTTATGCTCGGCGAAGTGTGCCCGGCGATGGAGGACATGCCGAAGGAAAACGACAAGGAGTTTGCCACAGCCATGGAGGATATGCGCTCCACAACGCTCAACTATATCCGCATGAACGAGGACCTGCCTGACGAATCGCAGTTTGCGCTTAACAATATATCTAATAATGTTATAGCCGTTGACTTTGTCTGCACCAACCTTCCGTTCAGCATCGAGGACAAGGAGCTGCTTATCTCTACTGGAAGCATCAAGGAACGTGTCATCCAGACGCTCCGCGTACTGCATAAGGAAATGCAGCTACTGGAACTGAAGCAGAACATCCGCTCAAAGACACGCGAGGACCTCGACGAGCAGCAGCGCGAATACTTCCTGCAACAGCAGATCAAGAACATTAAGGAGGAACTTGGCGGAGGCGAAGGTTCGCCCGAACGCAAGGACCTTGAGGAGAAGGCTAAGAGCAAGGCTTGGCCGGAAGAGGTGGACAAGATATTCAGAAAGGAGCTTGACAAGCTGGATATGTTTAATCCGCAAAGCCCGGAGTACAGCATACAGTATAACTATCTCCAGACAATGACAAACCTTCCTTGGGGAGAGTATACCAAGGACAACCTCGACCTCAAGCGTGCACAGCGCATACTTAACCATGACCACTACGGTATGGAGAAGGTGAAGGAGCGTATCCTCGAATATATGGCTGTACTGATGACATCCGTTGTGGAAATGCCGAACAAGGTTGCCGAGTATATTTCTGTATGCCGCCAGATGGGGATCCGGATCCTTCCGCCGGATATCAATCATGGTGTTTATGGCTTTTCTGTTGACAATGGTTCCATTCGTTATGCACTTTCTGCCATCAAGAGTATCGGCCGTCCGGTAATCGAGGGGATTGTGCGGGAGCGTGAGGAGCACGGAGAATATACCTCCCTGAAAACATTTATTGAGCGAAATATCGACCAGATCAACAAGAGAGTTGTGGAAAATCTGATCAAGGCCGGAGCGCTGGACTGCCTGGAGGGAAACCGGAATCAGAAAATGACGGTTTATACGCAGATCATAGACAGTATCAACCAGGATAAGAAACATACCATGGCGGGACAGCTGAGTCTTTTTGATATTGCGCCTGAAGAAGATAAAAAGGAATTTGAGATCCGTATGCCGCAGGCAGCAGAATATCCGAAGGAGATGATACTGACCTTTGAGAAGGAAGTTCTCGGCATCTATCTCAGCGGTCATCCGCTGGAGCGTTACCGGAATATGATGGAAAAAATGATCTCTGCAAAAACTTCTGATTTTCAGCCGGATGATGAAACAGGGATACCGGAGGTTTACGATAACCAGAAAGTGATCGTGGGTGGAATGATCACGGATAAAACCATAAAATATACAAAGAATAATAAGGTAATGGCGTTCCTTACAGTGGAAGATCTGGTAGGCACCGTGGAGGTTGTGGTATTTCCACGTGATTACGAAAAATGCCAGATGTTCCTGAATGAAGATGCCCGGCTCTTTATTCAGGGAAGAGTATCCGCAGAAGACGACAAAGCCAGCAAGCTGATTCTGGAAAAGGTCCGTCTTTTTGATGATATGCCAAGAGAACTGTGGCTCCAGTTTGAAAGCCGGGAAGAGTACGCAAAAGCCGAGACCGGTCTGGTAGACGATCTGATGGAATCCAGAGGAAACAGCACGGTGGTTATTTATCTCAAAGATGTCAAGGCAATGAAGAAACTTCCCCCTGCTTATCAGGTCCATATCGAGGATCCCTGGCTGGAGCGCATGTGTAAAAAATATGGAAGTTCCAATGTTAAAATTGTGGAGAGAGTATTGAAAAACTTATAAAAATGCTATAAACTATACCCGAATATGTGTATTACAATAGGTTGTTTCATAAGATGGAGGATAACAATATGGC
>OLPC01003358.1_pt1 | contig 10635 bp, 10 predicted proteins | sample 1672341 | NCBI WGS metagenome assembly OLPC01 (sample SAMEA3136673, study PRJEB25190) | human gut metagenome | reverse complement strand
CATTTTCTTTTGTACCTTTGCAATATCGGAAAACAAAAGAAAATCAATTATTTAGCGTAATCACCCGGTTATGGTACCTAAATCGGGATAAAACCTCTAAACAATGGCAAAGTTAGAAAATAAAACGAAAGAAAACCCTAAATTGGAGCAAAATAAACTGTCGGACGGCAGAATCAGCCTGTATCTGGAGTATTATTTGGGTAGAGAGGAAAAGCCTGTATTGGATGAAAACGGTAATCAGGTGTATTATGAAAGCGGTAAGATGCGGGGAAAGCCGAAGTTCGCTATCAAGCATCACAGGCGAAAAGAGAACCTCAGCCTGTATCTGATAGAGAAGCCCCGTACTCCTGCGGAACGCCAGCAGAACAAGGAAACATTGGAACTTGCCGTAAGGATATGTGCCGAACGTGAACAGGAGTTTAAGGAAAGTATGTTGGGCTATCGCCTGAAAAAAGACCGGAACGTGAATTTCTTGGATTATTTTCAAGCCTATATCAATGACTATACCAAGAAAGACATTCGGATGGTGCAAATCGCCCTAAGCCGTTTCAAGGACTTTTTGAAGGAACATTACCCGATGCACGAGTTCGGCATCAAGCCGGAACTTATCACGAAGGACATGATGGAACAGTTCGTAGCTTATCTGCAATCCCGGAGCGTGGGCGAAGGGGCTAAAAGCATCTTCCAACGTTTCAAGAAGGTTATCCACTATGCGATTGACCACGATGTGATGCTGAAAGACCCCTGCAAAGGCGTTACCTGCAAGGCGGATAGCCAGATACTACGCAAGGACGTGCTTTCGCCGGAAGAAATCCAGCGGTTGATTGCGTGCCATTATGACAACGAGAACCCCAACGTAAGGCGTGCGTTTATCTTTTGCCTGTATTGTGGCTTGCGCTTCTGTGATGTGAAAGACCTTACCTATAAGAATATCGACTACGCTAATAAGCTGCTAAAATTTGAGCAGAACAAGACCAAAGGTCATTCCGCCAGTAGCGGTGTGGTCATTCCGCTCAATGACGGTCTTCTTTCGCTTGTGGGAGAACCGCCGGCAGACGGTAACAAAGACGCTCTCATCTTCAACCTGCCTTCGTATGAAAGTTGCTGCAAATCCGTCAAGCGTTGGGTGAAAAGAGCCGGGATAGATAAGCACATAAGCTGGCATTGCGCCCGTCACTCATTCGCCGTGAATATCCTCAACAATGGGGCGAACATCAAGACGGTTGCCAGCCTGCTCGGGCATAGCGGACTGAAACATACGGAGAAATACACCCGTGCGGTGGATAAATTGAAAGAGGAAGCGATAAACAGCCTGCCGGAATTAAAGTTTTAACCATAAAAGACTTACCTTTGCAATTATGGACTTTGAAGCATTAGTAAAACATATCAGCACGATACAAAGCACGTTGCAGGCGCAAGCCGCACACGCTGTAAACCTCGCCCTGACTGCCCGCAACTGGCTCATGGGCTGCTATATCGTGGAGTTTGAGCAAAACGGTGAAGACCGTGCCGCATACGGCGAGCAACTGTTGAAGAAACTGGAACAGCGGTTGAATGTCAAAGGACTGAACGAGCGCAGGTTTCGTGAGTTCCGGCGGTTGTACCTCGTTTATCCGCAACTGAAAGAGCCTATCGCACAATACATATTGGCAGGAAGCGAAATTCGGCACACACTGTCCGCCGAATTTGCAGACCCAATTCGGCGGTCGCCAACCGCCGAATCTTCTCAATACATTCAATCGGCTCAAAACAAATGGATTACCCCACCCGAAAAGTTATTTAGCCGCCTATCCTCTACCCATTTGAATGTAATTTCACCCATTGATAACCCTGTAAAACGTGCTTTCTACGAAATGGAAGCCATTCGGGACTGCTGGTCAGTAAAGGAATTGGAGCGGCAAATCAATTCCCTCTATTACGAACGCAGCGGATTATCCCAAAATAAGGAAACCTTGTCTGCCTTGGTGCAGCGGCAAGCCATGCAATTACAGCCCAAAGACATTATTAACACGCCCGTTACGTTGGAGTTCTTGGGATTGAACGACCGTGCTTTGGTAACGGAAAACGACTTGGAGCAATCCATTCTCGACAACCTGCAACACTTCCTGTTGGAAATGGGACATGGCTTCTGCTTCGAAGCACGCCAAAAGAGAATCCTGATAGACGGGGATTATTTCTTTGCCGACCTCGTGTTTTACCACCGCATTTTGAAATGCCATGTCATCGTGGAATTGAAGATAGACAAGTTCCGCCACGAATACGCTTCGCAACTGAACCTATATCTTAACTACTTCAAGGCGGAAGTGATGCAACCCGACGACAATCCGCCTGTCGGCATCCTGCTTTGCACCGAGAAGGGCGACACGTTGGTAAAATACGCCACTGCCGGATTAGACCCGAACATCTTCGTGCAAAAGTATATGATAGAACTTCCCACTGAAGAGGAAATTAAGAAGTTCATTTCAACTGCAAACTATTAGCAATAAAAAACACTACTGGCGAAAAGAAGGAAAGCCATTCTTTCTCTTTTCGCCAGCACGTTTATTACTGCCAACAAGAATAGGTTTAGGTTAGTTTGGATGTATATACAAAAGACAGAACTAAACCGTAAATGCAGACGATAATTATAGCAAGTCACTTATGATACATTCTGTTCTTCCAAGACTATATTAGCATTATTATCGCATTTTTCAGGCTTAATCCGCTCTATACGACGAATATGTTTTGCCCTATTAGCTATAATTAACGGTACACGCTCGACAACAACAACCGATGTGTCAAGCCCCAACGCACTCGGTTCTCCAATGCCTATCTTTCTAATTAAGGCATAAAGGCTCATCAGCAAATTTTGTCGGCGGTTACGGGAATCTTCAGGATAATATATCCGGTGGATAATAATAAAGCGAAAATCACCCGGTATGCCATTCTTATGCAATGAAGGATAAGAGCTTGTTAGTTCTACTTCACCATCCGCAACAAGGTCATCAACTACTTGTCGTAAATAAAGGCTCACGCGCGGTTCTATACGAAAACCTATACGCATGGTTATACTAAACAATGTCCCTTTTATTAATGTGGAACAATTATATTCAAGTGTGTCTGGTGTATCCACAAATTCAAGGTTAATAAGCCAATAATGATCTGCCCGTTTAGGCTGCTTATTAATTATGGAATACAACAATTTATCGTCCACATAACCTTCTTTGTCTGCATGATTCACATAGACAAGATTAGAAGCATATTTGGATATGCTTTCGTCCGCCTTAATATCAGAAATAATGTTGTAGTATTCACTTAACCGTTTGGAAGACATATGTTTTCGACGAATTTTGTTGGCACTTACCCATACAAACATGATAAAACATAATAATCCACCTATTAACAGCGTAAACCAACCTCCGACCATAAATTTGGACAGGTTTGCAGCAAGGAAAATACCTTCAATAACACAATATCCGCCGACAAACAGTATTGATAAAATGCGTGGAATGTTATGCATATGCAAATAGAATCCCAACAACAATGTTGTCATCAACATTGTAATAGTTATGGCAAGTCCATAAGCGGCTTCCATGTGGGTGGAATCTCGAAACAACAATATAGTAAATATTACTCCAATATACATTACAAGGTTTACCATTGGAATAAATGACTGACCTTTTACGTTGGTAGGGTGCTTAATACGCATACGAGGCCAGAAATTCAAGTTCATAGCTTCACTCAATATGGAAAATGAACCGCTTATTAGAGCTTGGCTCGCAACAATAGCTGCCCCGGTAGCCATTGCTATGGAAAACAACAGTATTTCTTGTGGCATGATTGAATAAAATGGGTTCACTGTACCTTCTGCACTTTCCGGATGATGCAATACCCACGCTCCTTGCCCCAAATAATTTAGAATAAGCATCACCTTTACAAATATCCAACTGACCGTAATATTTCGTCTGCCACAGTGCCCTAAATCAGAGTATAAGGCTTCTGCACCAGTGGTACACAAGAAAACGGCACCCAATATCAGAAACCAGTGGGGGGATTCCACTAATAACCGTATGGCATAGTAAGGATTGAATGCCTTGAATACTTGAGGATAGGAAGTCAGACTGATAGCTCCGGCGATTCCAAGAAGCAGGAACCAAAGTAGCATAAATATGCCAAATGACCGTCCTATATTTTCTGTACCAAAACGCTGAACGAAAAATATAATGGTAATAATGGTCAGTGTAATAGGAATCACAGGCAGATGCGGACTGATACTTTCAAGTCCTTCTATGGCAGTTGTGACCGTAATGGCTGGAGTGATAATACCATCAGCAAGCAAAGTGCTCGCACCGATAATGGCAATGATGTAAATCCACCTTCTTCTGTGGCGGCGTAAAAGGGCATAAAGCGCAAGTATGCCACCCTCCCCGTTATTGTCGGCACGGAGAGCCACCAGCACATATTTCACCGTAGTCTGAAGAGTAAGCGTCCATATGATACAAGACAATGCGCCTAAAACATAATTTTCATCAAGAGCTTCTCCAGTATGAATGATGGCTTTCATAACATAGAGTGGCGATGTTCCAATGTCACCAAAAACAATACCCAATGTGATGAGTAACCCGGCAAATCCAAGTTTATGTTGAATATTGCCTTCTTTTGATAAGTTTGCCATAAAAAGTAGTTTTTTGTTCTACATATATTTGTTTTCCTTTTAAGCGGCGCAAATATAAAATAAAATCTTAAAATAAAATTTCACTTTTCTTTTTTCGTGAAAAATATCATATAAGCCTTGACGATGGTCAAGGCTTGTCTAAAAAAAATAGTCTGTTTGAATTACGTATAACTATTAAACTCAAAAGCCGAAGTTATGGGACTTATCCTTCACCTCGGCTTTTTGCTATTTACTGATTTCCTAACCTATCAGCTTCCTTTTTCAACTGCTCAGCCTGCTCATTAAGCAGCTTTGCCCGTTCCAAGGCTTCCGCCTGCCTGCGGCAACGTTCCTCAAAATCTAGTACCGAATCCGTCAGGTTGCGGATAAAACGCTCGTCCCGCTGCCACTTGAACTTATTCTCCAGTCTTTCAAGGGTATTGCCGTCCGCTTGTCCCTGCATCAGCAGATAACGGTATTTCATGTCGTTGTCCTGCAACTGTCCCATCCGTTCAGCCAGACGGACATTCAGGAACAGGGACGTGGCACAGACAATCAGACCTGCCGAAAAGAGGAATAGCTTCGGGCGTACCAAAGAAGTTACTTTGTTGTAAATCCGCCGATGAAACGGTACGGGTTTGGCTTCTTCTTTTTCTGCCATGCGCTCATCATGGTACCGCTTCATTGTTTCCAGCATTTCCTTGAGACAGCCGAAAGTGGCTACTACATAATTCTTGACCTCCCCGAAAGATTGCCGTTGTTCCTGTCCTGATTTCCGCAGTTCGGCAAGCCGGGTCAGGATGTCTTGCAACTCTTTTTCGGGAACCGCCGGGTTCCTGCGTAACTCAGACAATGCCCGTTCTATAGCCTCCAGTCGGGAAAGGGTTTCCTCGCGTCCGGCTGGCGTCACCTGCGCTTCCTGCTTCTCCTTCAGTTCCGTGACCATGGAGAGAAGCCCCTCTAAAATCAAATTTTCTTCCATATCCGTTTACAGTTTAAGTTGTCTTTTCTTTTTCTTCTTCTTTTTTCTCAGACTCCAGTCAATTTCTTCGTCCGATGGAGCAGACGGCGAAACATCGAACAAGCTGAAAAAGCCGCCCATTGAAGGGCTGTCGCTCCTTTGCGGTGTTTGCTCAGACTCCAAAATAGGTGCGGAAACTATCTGCTGGCGGCTATTTTCTACGGTATCCATTCCTGCGTTCCCGAAATGCTTATCCAGTTTGGAGAAGCTGAAATTGCGGTCTATTTCCGAACCTTTGAACGTATAGGCACCTTTGGTGAAGGAGGATGCCCTGCACCTCGTCTGTACGCCCTTTATACTTGAAGCGGATGCCGATGCCCTTTTCTGCCAGCCGCTCCTGTAACTGCCGCCAACTTTTGGACTTGCCGATTTCATTCCTCACAGCCGTGTAAATCTCGTATTTCGACTTGTCCGGCTCTTTCAGGCGATGCCGCTTAACCAGTTCCTTGCCTTTGGCGAAGTATAGCCCGTGCTTGGCTTTCAGCTTCTTGCACACCTGCTCGTTGCGGTACATGTCGTTCCTGTCCGAGATGGTCTTGCCGTTGTTGTCTATGCGATTGAACACGATATGCACATGCGGATGCTCCCTGTCTTGGTGGCGCACGATGATGTACTGCGTATCGGTGATTTTCATCTCGCGCATATACTCTTGCGCAAGTTGTATCATCTTCTCGTCCGTCAGCTTGGGCGCATCGTTTACCGAATAGCTCAGCGCGATATGTCCGATTGGCTTGCCCAGACGGGGATTCATGGAGGCTTGTGCGCAGAAGCAGCGGATGATGTCCTGCCTGCTTTCCGCCAGTACTCCGTCCGCATGGAGCAAGACCGCCTGCTGCTTGCCCAGCACGTAGTCCACACAGCCCTTAAACCCGCTTCCTTTCCTTATTTTTCCAATCATCCGACAGATGGCTTATGATTTCCACTATCCTGTTCTTAAGTTTCACCAGTTAGACCGCCACTTTCGCAAAGCCTCCGGCATTTGCCCGGTGCGCCAGCTGGTTGATGTTGTTCGCTTCGCCTGCCAGTTTGCGGAGGATGTCCGTATCCTGCCTGTTCAGCCGGGGCGTTATCTCTGCCGACACGACAGCCTGCCGCACATACTCGCTGACACGCAGCCCGGCTTCTGATGCCCGCTTCCTAACGGCGTAATACTGCAACTCGGTCAGCTTCGTGCTGACCACACGTCTTTGCTTGTCTATCCGGTTCTTTGCCGGACGACCGCCTGATTTGTTCCTTGTATCTGTCATACATTTTTATCTTTGGAAGTTGTCTTGAAAATTGCGACCGACGGGAGCGGTTTCCTTTGCGGGGAGCAAAGCAAGGCGGTTTCGGTCTACCGAAACATAACCTTGCTTCCCCTAAGAAACTTCTGCCCGTTGCTCACAGTGTCTATCTCCGCTGGGTTAGATTCCCATGCCTTTCTTCTGCCTTAGCAGCAGTTTCTGTCCGTTTTTCTGTTCCTGCTTCCTGCCGCACAGGTAATCGTTCAGGTCGGAATATTCCCGGTAATTGTGCGAGAAATCCCGTACCCGATAGGAGTATTCCGCTGTGATGGCTTGCGTTGCCCGGATGCCTGCCCCGTCATTGTCGAGCAGGCAGTGGATGCGTTCATACTGCCCCAATGCGTCAATGGCTTTCTGTACATTGGCGGTGGAGTTGAGTATGACATAATCCTGCCTGTCAAGGTTGGGCAGGACAAGGATGCCATGCCCTGTGTGTGTCGGATTAACTACTATAGCAGGAATTTGATTGTCGTGGAAGGTAAGCATTATTTTCGTACCACGGCCTCCATCCGCTCTTCTGGCTTCAGCGCGCAGCCCGGACTGGATGTCTTTGCCCGCATCGTTGTCAGCGATAAAACCTTATGGCAGCAGGTGTTCAGGTAGACCGTCTCTCACTGCCTTTGGCGCTATCCCACTTGCCGCGTCTTTAACTTCTTCAAGTCGATGCGGTTGAAATCGTAACAAAGTACTCAATGATGGGAAAAATTCCACCAAAAGGTGTAAGTTTCTCAAATTATATTCGTATTTTTGCCATGTCTTGCTGGTGATTCGTTTTCTTTTTTGCAGCACTAAGAGTTAGGTGAATTTTCCGACATGGCAAAATCCTGAGCAATATTTTGCTGCTTAGGAACTTATGAATAAATCTAAATTATAGTGCTGCGGAATTTAGAGTATATGGACAATAAAAGAAGCGAAACGAACAATATAACTTATAGTAAGCCAAAGTGTGTTAGCAGGATTATCGTTTTTTTGGTGATATGCTTGGTGGGCTCGATCTTAGTTGCTGCACCTTTTATGGGCCTTTTCTTAAATAACGGGGACAACGCAGTCGCTTCCAAATTGGCACCAGATCTCATGGCTATGGCCTGCTCTGCATTCCTATTAGTCGCGTTGGCCATAGAGAATAAAATAGAAAAGCTTGACTTATGGATGTTGCGGCCATCGGCACTTCAAATGAAAGTGGTTTCGATTTCCATTCTCTTAGGTCTGCTTTGGCAACTTGCCATATATCTCATTTGTCAGTTGAGCAATACGGCCTATCCACATCCTGCTGCGGAACCATCCTCACTGCTCATTTCTATTGTCTCGACAGGCTTGTTAGGTCCTTTCGCTGAGGAAATGCTGTTCAGAAAATGGCTCGTCAGCATGATGGAAAGAGGTGGCTTTAACCCCGTTGCTATCATTGTGTGCAGTTCCATCTTGTTTTTCTGCGCCCATCTTGGAGACTCTTTCTTAAGAGTTGACACGCTTGTCTTTGCAATACCTTTATGCTATCTGTTTATCAGATACCATGATGTGAGATATTGCTTCATCGCTCATGCCGTCTGTAATCTGGCAGGAATAGTTTTCCCTCTTCTCATTCACTAAATCTTAAGTTCGTGGAAAATATTATTGCGTTGGTTGTTTGTTGCCTTTTAGGTGTAGAAGCAAAGGCACAAGTACAAGTACAGTTCAGGCTGTTAGACAGCCATACACGGCAACCTATTGAATTTGCATCGGTCTTCAATGCAAGAGGAACACTGCTGACGACTTCAGACTCCGAAGGTTATATTCGTTTTAAGGACAGTGTTCCTAAGTTTTCCGTATCCCATGTGGCCTACCTGAACAAAGATGTTGACACCGACACTTTGAAGGACAAGGTGTTGTACATGGATACCCGGGAGCAAGCGCTAAACGAGGTGTCAGTTGCCACGAAACGTCCTGAATACGTTGTGTTTGAGGCTTATTTCAGAGCACCGCAGTTCTATAACGGACAACTGGAGTATTATTATGATGGCGTGGCTTACTACTTTGTCAAGCTCAAGAACGGAGAGGTTGACCATCGTACGCTTGCCGCAAGATATTTAGCTGACGACAGCATCAAGAAAGAAGAATGCAGGAATGGAAGTCTTTTATCATACGCACCTCTTTTTCCCGTTCCTGACTTCTATGGTGTTGGCAAAAACAAGGAAGCGATGAATCCGGCATCCTGGCGAACTGACACGCTCGCTGCAAAAGTGCTGTTCAGTTTCGACCATCTTTATCCAGACACTGTGAAGTCCTTGTCTCTTGGCAAATATAAACAGCAGTTAAAAAGTTCCCACTCAAGCGAGGTTTATGCGCTTCGTCCTGATGGAATCACCTATACCGATATGGTCTCCAGCCGGTGGTCCCGACAGATGACGGTAACCATTAAGGACGTCCGCAAGATATATGACCAATGGGAAGAAGTGTACATCACTAAGGCTTCTTTCGCCGACAAGCAGGATGTGAAGAAGTTCAAGGACGAGAAGATTGGTATAGTGGATGTGGACCAGTTCATCGAGCAGTCCGCCATTCCTCCGATCAGCAACAGCATCAAGGCCAAGCTGCCGACAATGACGGTATCAAAACGCTAAGCCACCTGCTACCAGCAGAATTATTGAGACAATATGAGCAGCTGCCGATGCTCATAATCAAGCACCCATTTCTTTCCCATGAGGAAGCTTGCATTAAGACGGGGCTCCTCCGAGCCGTCGTCCGTGGGCTTGATGAAGTCAACCTTGAAACGATAATCGGAAATCTCTACGGGGATGTTTTTGCATTGCCCTACCGTTTTTGTAGTTAGTGCCTCTGCTATATCGGCGCCGGGTATCTCAATATAAGCTGTAGGTGTCAGTTCGGACGTAGGAAGCACAGCATTGAATCTGGCTCCGGTATCAAAGTGTATGCGTGTCTTCTTGCCTGCTATCTTCCCCTTAAAATGAATGATGTTCAGTCCAGCGTCGGCATAGTTCTTCCAAGCCAAGGATGTCGCGACGTTGGTGGGTAAATTGTTTAGACGTTGAAGTTGGCAGGTCTTCAAATCAAAGCACCATGGATCCCTTTTTAAGATGTCACCACCGATAATAAACTTAGGGGCGAACTGCTTCAGCTTCCCGGCCAAATCCACAATGAAGCACCACACATGAGTGTATGTGGATGACGCAAAGGAGATGCTGTCCAAATAGACATACGACGATTTGATGCTTTGTCCGGCCGTGTTGTCCATTATCTTGTCTCCTTTTAAATCCTTGATGTGGCATGAGTCTACGGCATAGGTAGAATCGATGATACAAACCGAGCAGCCAGTATCTATCAATCCCGGGACGTTGTGGACAGAGCCGCCGTCAGAAAGAGTTACATCCGTGTACATCCACTCTCCCTTCATTGTTATTTTGGATTGGCTCCAAGCATTTAGTGATAACAATGCCAGGAAGAGAATCAGAAGTAGTTTATGGTTCATTGCCTTGTATCCTGCTTTATATGATAAGTATGCAAGTGCAAAGTTAGATATAAAGGCCGAGCTGGGCAACAATGTCCTAAAGAAATTCAGAGTTGTTGTACAGCTTCTCCTTTCCGATTTTTGCCCAATATTAACGCCTTATTAACACCCCGAGAAAGAAAAATCCCTTGTAAATCAATGATTTACAAGGGATTTGTAGTGTAAAAGGGTACCCAGACCCGGGGTCGAACCGGGA
>OLPC01003342.1_pt1 | contig 10692 bp, 9 predicted proteins | sample 1672341 | NCBI WGS metagenome assembly OLPC01 (sample SAMEA3136673, study PRJEB25190) | human gut metagenome | reverse complement strand
TAGAGTTTCCGATTTTGTTTATTTAAGCCATTTTATTTTTCATGCGTAACTACTATTGATTTTTTAAGCTAAACTTGCCTGAATACACTCTTTAGCCGCTACATTGTCGCCAACCCAAGGGGCTCTTCCATTTTCACGATAGATAAAGCTTTCATCACCCTTACCAAGAAGCAATACCGTATCTCCTTCTTGAGCTGAGCTGATTGCCTGATGAATGGCTTCATAGCGATCTTGTACAAACACATGCGGTGTATCTTGAATGCCTGACTTGATTTGTTCGGCAATTTCTTTAGGATCTTCATCACGAGGATCGTCTTCTGTCACTATGATATAGTCACAATACTTATCGGCAAGTTCACCAAAGACTTTACGCTTATGTACATCACGTTTACCAGCTGATCCAAATACCGCAATCAAACGATGACCTGGCATTGTGACACTGCGTCCAAACTGCATCATTTTTTCCATACCATCGGGTGTGTGTGCAAAATCAACGATTACGTTGTATGGCTGACCACAATCAATACGTTCCATACGACCTTCAACTTGGGCAATATGTGCACATTTTTCAATGATTCTTTCTAAATCGTAACCCGTTTCATTGAGTGCTGCAATGGCAGCTAATAAGTTATAAACATTAAAGTTACCCACTAAATTTGTCTTAACCGAATACATATGACCCGAATATACCAAGTCAAATTGCGTACCTTGTGAACTCATCTTAATATTAATAGCACGATAATCTGCTTCACTATTTACCGCATAAGAAATAACACGTGCTTTTGAGCAATCCTTTAAAGCTCCATATTTTTCATCATCCTTGTTAATTACGGATACGCCATCTTCTTTGACTAAGTTTTTAAACAACAAAGTCTTCGCTTCAAAATAATTTTCCATTGTGCCATGGAAATCCAAATGATCATATGTAAGGTTTGTGAAAATCGCACAATCAAAAGAAATACCATCGACACGATGTTGAGCCAAACCATGACTCGATACTTCTAAAGCACAAGCCTTCATTCCACAGCGAACCATATCTGCCAATTTAGACTGCAAGAACAATGTGTCTGGCGTAGTCAAATTTGGTTGCAACTCAATATCACCATATTTGATCGCAATCGTACCAATATAGCCACATGGCGTTTTGTCGTTGATAATATCACGAATGATATTTGTGATTGTTGATTTTCCATTTGTGCCCGTTACACCATACATCTTCATTTTATCACTTGGACGAGCATAGAAAATACGAGCCACTTTATTCATGGCATCATTGACATCTTCTACACGAATATATACAGCACCAGGTGCCATATTCAATAATTCTTTTGAATGTACAATACATACAGCTCCATTTTTTATTGCAGAATCAATAAAATCGTGACCATCATTTGTAAGTCCTGGTAAACAGAAGTAAATATTTCCCGGACGAACGGTTCTTGAATCAAAACTTAAACCCGTAATATTGACTGTCGGTGCATTTTTAAATAGTTTGCTTAATCGCATACAACATCCTTCTTTCCATAGTACGTACCATCTTCAATACGATCCCATTCGATAGTGATTCTACCACTTAATGGTGTATCACTCAATATCTTACAAGGATGATATTGGTTTGTATAACCCGTATAATAGCCATCTTGTTTTCTTTCAATCAAGACTTGTACAGGATTAAAACGCTTCATGTCACGTTCTCTGCATGCATTCGAAAGTTCAAGCAAACGAGCCACTCTAGCTTTTGCGACCTTCCCATTGATTTCACCCTTTAAAGTACTTGCCTTAGTTCCATTACGCTTACTATAAGGGAAAACATGGAAGAAGCTTAATTCTAGGTCCGCTAGATTTTCATATGTCGTTTCAAATTCTTCATCACTTTCCTGGACAAAGCCTGCAATCACATCCGTTGAAATCGAAATATCTGGAATACAAGAACGAATATAGTTGATTTTTTCTTTAAATTCCTCAATTGTATAGGGACGATTCATACGTTTTAACGTTTCATTACATGCCGATTGTACCGGAATATGTAAATGATGACACATACGAGGATTTTCTTTCATTAACGCAATCAATGCATCGCTGACTTCCGTAATTTCTATACTTGAAATACGATAATACACAGAGTCTGGCGTATTTTCTAATAAGGCTTTCATTAATTTAGCTAAATCGTATTCTCCATCATCATAACGTCCCGTATGAATACCGGTTAACACAATTTCTGTATGTCCTTTATCACATAGATCTTTGGCAATTTGAATCACCTGTTCATGATTTAAACTACGCTCTCTACCACGCGCAAAAGGAATCGCACAATAGGAACAGAATTGATTACATCCATCTTGTACTTTTAAGAAAGCTCTATGCATCGATTCAAAACAATGTACGGGCATAGCTTCAAAATCTTTAAATTGCGTAACCTCATTGACAACGTCAATTTTTTCATGATCCTTTAATGCTTTTTGGATTAAATTCACTAATTCATTTTTTTGTTTGGCACCAATCACAAGATCAGCATCCAAAGCCTTTCTTTCATCTTTACTTGCGAACTGCACAAAACATCCCACAACAACACATAAGGCATTTGGATTCATTCGTTTAGCATAATGAATCTTTTGACGTGATTTGCTGGCGGCTGTGTTTGTGACAGTACACGTATTGATGATACAAATATCACACGCTTGATCCGGTGATACTTGTTCATATCCTAATTCTTCTAATTGACCTGCATAGTATTGTGATTCATACGCATTTACTTTACAGCCTAGTGTAATAATTGAAAATTTCATTTATCCCTTATCCTTCCACATGATTTTGGTATTCAATAGCAGTCAACACATAACAAGCAGCCGTTTCTGCACGTAAGATGTTTTTACCTAGAGAACAATTGTCAAAACCAAATTCATTTAATACTTGAATTTCACTCTCTTCAAATCCACCCTCAGGCCCAATACATACAGTAATGGATTGTGGATTGTCTTTTAAATAATGGGCCATATGTTTTGAAGGATCATTTTCCTTTTCATAGGCCACTAAATTACATTCACTCTTATAATTTGATAGATCCTTTAACGCAATCACAGGCTCTAATTCCACTAACGTATTGCGATTGCACTGTTTGGTAGCCGCAAGTAAGATTTCATTCCAACGAATGAGTTTCTTTTCAGCTTTTTTTTCATCCAGTTTTACCACTGTATTCTTCGATACAAAAGGAACGATTTTATGAACTCCAAGTTCACAAGCTTTTTGAAGCATCCATTCGAACTTATCTTGTTTGATCAAAGCACAACATAAGGTGATCGATTGATTTTCTTCAAAGACATCCACCATGGAATCAATCACTAAATTAGGCTTATTTTCAACATGCCCAAAGAATACCCCTGAATTTTTAGTAACAATACGAATTTTTTCTTTTGATGTCGTACGAAGCACATCAAAGATGTGGTGCGCTTGTTTAACATCTAAACAAATTACATCCTGTACCGAAACATTTTGATCTAAATAAACTTGTTTCATTATTTTTGTTCGCCTTCCATACTTAAGCGATTCAATTGTTTAATTTCATAGGGCTTTAAACGGCGATATTCTCCGGCTCTTAAATCCTTTACGTCTAAGAACGCAAACTTCACTCTGTGCAAACGACGCACTTCATGGCCTAATGCCAACATCATATTTTTAACCTGATGATTTTTTCCTTCTGAAATCGTTAATTCAAATTGGGTACGATTACGCGTTAAATCTTTTTGAAGCACAAATACTTTTGCCGGTTGATACTTTTCTGTCTTAGTTTTTAAACCTCTTCGTAATTGTTTGATGTCATCATCACTTAAGATACCTTGAAGATTGACAACATATGTCTTTTCTAAGTGATAACGAGGATGAATCATATGATTACAGAATTGGCCATCATTTGTAAGTAGTAAAACACCACTCGTATCATAATCCAAACGTCCTACAGAGAAGATTCTTTGGTTTTGTGGCATATAATCCAATACGGTTTTTCTGCCCTTGTCATCACTGCTTGTGCATAGACAACCTTTTGGTTTATTCATGATGTAGTATACTTTTTCTTCTTTCGAAATCATATTTCCATTGACTTCAATACTATCCTGGTTCGATACTTTTGTACCTAAAACGTCACATACTTTTCCATTGACTTTGACTTTACCATCTAAAATCAATTCTTCGGCTTTTCTTCTTGAACAAATACCTGCTTGGGCAATTACTTTTTGTAGTCTTTCCATTGTCTATTCTCCTTCAAATAATTCTTCACTATTGTTTTTAGTTTGAGGTAGTTCCGGCAATTCTTTTAGATCTTCCAATTGAAAAGCATCCAAGAATTCATCGGTTACACGATATAATAAGGGCTTACCAATCGCATCTAAACGATCTTTCGCTTCAATCAAGCCACGAGCCACTAATTTTTTTAACATCATTTCACAATTTACACCACGAATCTCTTCAATTTCAACACGCGTAATCGGTTGTTTATAAGCAATAATAGCTAAAGTTTCCATGGCAGCCTGTGAAAGAGTGGGTTGTTTATATTCTTCAAATAATTGTTTGCCATAAGGATATACAAATTCTTTTGTGACAAACTTAAAACGATTCGCATATTCTACAAGTTCAATTCCTTTTGAAGAACTCGAATATTCTTTTTTTAACGCATCCAATAAGACACGTATATCATCCATTTCTAAATTTTGTAGACCATGCATCATCTGATCCATAGTCAAGCCTTCTTCTCCACTTAAGAATAAAAGACCTTCTAATATCGCTTTCGCATTATCCATTCTACAAATCCTCTCTTGCGACCCAAATCATCTGCGTCTCATCAATGGAATACGTCATCCATTTTTCATGTATTAAATCTAATATCGATAAAAAAGTCACAATCACCATATGTAAGCTTGTACAATCTGCACATAGATTTTGAAATGAAATAGACCCCTCAAGATGTTTCATTCTCTCTTTGATTTGTACAGCTCTTTCTTCGATTGATAATTCTTTGATTGTGATCTTTGTTTCATACGGTTGTAAAAGCTCCATACGCACAATACAATGGCGCATTGCCTTCATTAAATCATAAGGTGATTGTGCTTCTAAAGTATCACTTTCAACAGGTACTTTCCATTCTTCCACTAAACTAGAAACGGGACGCGAAAAATGCAGTTGTCTTTGTTCGTAATCTTCCTTTAAGGCTAGACTCACTTCTTTATATCTTTGATACTCTAATAATCTTGCGACCAGTTGATCACGCTGATCTTCTTCATATTCTTCTTCTACCTCAACCGTTTCTCTTGGCAGAAGTTTCTTTGACTTATATGCGATAAGACTTGCCAACTCTGACAAATATTCGCTAGCTACTTCTAGATGCATATTTTGCATGGCATGAATATAATCAATATATTGTGTTGCCAAAACATTCATATCTAAGTCAAACAGATCCAATTTATTTTCTTTGATCAAATGCAGCATCAGATCCAAAGGACCTTCGAACTGATCTAACGTTATTAAAAAATCCATACTATCACCCATATTAGCCATTATAACAAATTTTAAAAAGCTTTTCATCTCTAACGAGTAATGTTAGAATAATTAGACAGGAGGTATGTCATGCGTAGAGCCATTCTCTTTTTAGTTTTTGCGTTGTTTTTAGCGATGGTCATTCAGCCAAATTTAAATAAACAAATTAAAGAAAAATCAAAAATCGATGTTCCTGAACAAACCAATTCGACAATTATTACCAATGATACGGTTGACAATTCGCGCTGTAAATCGAAAGCTGTCATCTGTATTGATGCAAGTCATGGAGGTAGTGATGCAGGATATACAAGTGATGGACATACGAGTGAAAAAGATCTAAACCTGATTATTGCCAAGAAGATTGGAGACAGTCTAGCTTCGGTAGGATATAACGTCGTGTATACAAGAAGTGATGACTCTTCTCTTTCAACAGAAGATCGTATTACTTCAATCAACTCGCAAAAGGCAAAGTATTTGATTTCTATTCAAATGAATTCAAGTTCGGATTCTCTATCCAAAGGCTACTCCATTTTTACGCAGCCTAACGATAATATGATTCAGCTTGCCAAAAAGCTTGCCCAAACCATGAATTCCATCAACCTATCGCAATTTGAAGGTATTGATTCGGATCATTATGAAAACTTCCCTATCTTATATGATAGTCAAATTCCTTCGATTCTATTAGAACTTGGATATTTAAAGCGGAAAGATGAAGACGATATGCAAGTTGGCAATTTTAAAGGCGCAGAAGATGTAGAAAAGACAGAAGATGTAGAAAATATGGAAAATGCAGAGAATGTAAATGATACTGAAGAAGAGCTATCACAAGGGGAAAGCTTTTTTGATAAGATAAAGTCCTTACTTGATTCTGGTGAAAGAAAAGAGAATAAGGAAAGGGAAGGCACGGAAGAAAGTGCTCATGAGAATGAAGAAAATAAAACGGAAAGTACGAATAAATTTTTGGATGTAAATGATGATGCTGGTGAAACAGGGGATGATGAGGAAATGATACGGGAAAAGGAATGCAATCGAGGAATGGAGATAGATGATGATGAATTGGAAAGATAAGGACACTTATTGTATCACTTATTCTTGCTATACCAAAAAGATGTTAGTATTGCTGAACGGAAAAGAACTGTTGTCACAGAGTAGCGTAATTCTTCAGTACATGAATGAGCCTTTTTATAGTTGGTGTACCAAATTGCCAGAGCTTTTATACCGGGAGTTGGGGGAAGATTATCAGCTTTGTTATACAGGAAGACCGGAAGAAGCAAAAATTTTAAGAAATATTTTTGGTGCATATCCACATTGCACTGGATTTGCGGTCAAAAACTTTGTGCTTTTTGATGGCCTCAAGGAACGAATGATTGCTTTGAGTAGATTGATGAAAGAAAAACAACTTTCATATTTGCCGGAGAGAGTTATTCCAGTGATATTCACAGGGGAGAAAAAAGTACTTCAGCATTGGGAATCATTGATTCGGCAGTTGGATGTGAGAAATCAATATTGCAGGGTTAAAATACAGATTATAGAAATCAGCGAAATAGTAAATGCAGAAGACCATGCGGTAATTTTTTTCATATCTGAATCAGATAAGATTGAAAAAGAAGAAATAACAGAGGGACGAAAATATTGTTTTTGGCTGGTGGAAGAGGCAGAAGCCGGGTTTAAATATGTATCTGGTGCTTGTTTTGTTTATGGTATTACACAGCATATGTTTTTTGAAGTAGTGTTTGAGTGTTTATTGTTGTTTCCACTTTCAGAGTGCTTTGCTGAATATGTTTCTGATATCTTACCGAAAATCCAAGATGAGAGATGGAGAAGAAAGGTAGAGATACTGCTGTCGGTAAAGCCATGTGTGTATATTAAAGTACCAGAGAGCATTGAGGAAGGTACAAGTGAAACTTTGGAAATCACAATGGAACCGGAAAATGCTCCAATACCTAGTCTTATATTTGAATATCAGATTCCTGGAATTATAAGTTGCAGTACCCGGCGCATTTATGGAGAGAAGGCAGGAAAAACAAGAGTACAGGTTTATGAAAAAGGATCCGCAGAGCCTCTTTGCGAATTTGAAACAACTGTATATAAAAGAAAGCGAATTCAGTCGCTTTTGCTGTCAGAATACAGTCAGACAATTGGCGTAGGAGATATTCTGCCACTAACTGTGAGTTATTCACCGGGTCAGGCAGATAATGTTTCAAGTATTCAGTGGTATAGCAGTGAAGAAAAAATTGCATCTGTAAGCTCAGATGGCATTGTGAAAGCACTATCTCCGGGAAAATGCAGAATCTATTGTGCGGCAGAAAAAATATCAACTTTCTGTAATCTGGAAGTAAAACCCTATCTGATTGATTTTTTATTGCCTTTTGAAGTGTCAGAACCACAACATTTTGAAATCGGAGAAAGGCGGCAGATTGAGTGTAGGAAGAATCCTGAGGGAGCAATTGATGGTAGACTGATTTTCAGCAGTATGAATCTGATGATAGCAAATGCAGAAAATGGATACGTTACAGGTGTCTCTGATGGTGAGACAGATATTATTATTGAAAATGCTGGAAAAAATATTCAAAAGTGTTTCCATGTTGTTGTAGGATGTGGCAATTCATTGTACCGAAAGCCTAAAAAGAAATTTTTAGGACTGTTTGGGTAAAGATGACTGTTAAAAAGGAGAAAATTATGGGAAAGTATATTGGAATTGACTTGGGAACAACTTTTTCTGTAGTAGCATATATCGATGCAGATGGAAAACCGGAAATTATTAATAATCAGGAGGGAGACAGAATTACGGCCTCTGCAGTGTTATTTGAAGATGACCATACGATTGTGGGAAAAGATGCAAAAAAAGAAAGTGTTTTGAATCCAGAACATTTCGTGGGATTTGCTAAAAGGAACATGGGGAATAATTGTGTTCGTTATAATATTGATGGAAGAGCTTATCGACCGGAGGAGATTTCTGGAATTATTTTGGAAAAGATAAAAAGGGATGCAGAAACTGCTCTTGGAGAAGAGATACTGGGAGCTGTCATAACCGTCCCGGCCTATTTTACAGAAGCGCAGAGAGTAGCAACCAGAAGCGCAGCAGAAATTGCAAATCTTCCGCTTTTAGGAAGTATTAATGAACCGACGGCAGCAGCACTTGCCTATGGCATCAGTAAAGGAGGAGAAAAGAAACAGAATGTTCTGGTCTATGATCTGGGAGGTGGTACCTTTGATGTAAGTATTATGCAGTTTGGAGAAAATAAGATTGAGATTTTGTCTTCCATGGGAAACGCGGAATTGGGCGGTTATGATTTTGATATGCAGCTTGTGGATTGGTTTACAAGAGAAGCGCTTACGGAAGGTGTAGATGTAAATCAAGATCCTGAGGCAAAACAGGAACTTTTGATGAATGCGGAAGAAGCTAAGAAAACGCTTTCCTCAGGGAGAAGCAAAACACGAATTACAGTTGCTGTCAATGGAAAGAAAGTTCAGAGAGAACTGACTAGAGAAGAATTTGAAAATATGATAGAACCGTTTTTGTATCAGACGATTGCTCTGATGGATGCAGCAATGGAGGAAGCTGGATTGTCATATTCCAATTTGGATAAAATTCTTTTAGTAGGAGGTTCCACGCGAATTCCTTTAGTTAAAGCAATGATAGAGGAGGAAACAGGGCATATACCATCTCAGGAAATCAATCCTGACGAAGCGGTGGCTATCGGAGCTTCATATTATGCGGTAGAGTGTGTGAAAAATGGAGCTGAGAAGAAGGAACAAAGCAGGAATTTTGTCTGTGAAAAGGTAAGAGTTTATGATGAGAATGCCGTACCAGAGTTAAAGGAATCGTATACATTTGTGGATCGAACGGCACATGGGATTGGAGTTGTGATTCAGAATGATCGTGGTGAGGATGAAAATTCGGTTATCCTTCCGAAGAATTCGGTTATTCCTACAGAGGTGAGTCAGGATTACTGTACTCTGGCGGATTATCAAGAGCAGATTCTTTTGAAGATTACACAAGGGGAACAGACAGAATTGAAATATACAACGATTGTTGGAGAGGCAGAATTAAATCTCAGACCGAAGCCGAAAGGAGCGGTGATACGGGTAATAATCGGTTATGATGAGGATGCGATTATTCATGTTCAGGTGATTGATCTGCAGGATGATGAGAATCTCGGAGAAATGAGGATTGCTCGTGTTTCGAATATGTCTGATCAGGAAATTGAAGAAGCACAGCAGCACATTGGAAAATTAAATATTGGATGGGAGGGATGATATTGGCGGCATTCATTGATTATTATGAAATGTTTGAGCTGGATCGTTCCATGACAGAGAAGGAGCTGAAAGGGAAATTAAAGAAATGGTCAGCAGACCTGACCAATAAAGAAGGAACAACACCAGTTGACGATGTTGTGACGCGTCAGGAACAAAGAGAGTTAAGAAAACATATCATGGATGCTATCCGTATTCTTGGGAAAACGGACAGCAGAAAGAAATATGATGCACAACTGGATGAGGCTGTCCAGACAGGAAATGTAAACCATGCGAAAGTACAGGAAGTAAAGGATGCATTGGAGAGAGCACGCAGATTTTTTGAACAGCAAAAATATGAACAGGCGATGGCCGCAGCAAAAGAAGCACTGGAGCATCATGCTAATACCGATGAACCTTATGAGATTATTAGTCGTTCTCAGTTTATGCTAGGAGATTATGAAGAATCTTTGGCGACGGTGGATCAGGGAGCAGAGGCTTTTTCAAATGCGCAAAATTTGTGGTGGCTTAGAATCCGCACAAGAATTATGATGGAGCGTTATGATGATGCCCAGTATATTTTAAATCAAGCTATCAGTAAGTTTTATAATAGTGCGCGGTTTACAGCAGAGCAGGCTTATCTGTATTTTCATGCAGATAAGATAGATTTGGGAGAACGTACTATGGAAAATTATATACGGGCACATCCTGACGACAGGGAATATCGACAATATATGGCATATAATCTGATAGAGCTTTCCAATTATTGTTATCGGTATGATACGGCTGCAGAAATGCAGTTGATTATAGCACAAGCGGATTACAGTAAATGTTTGGAATTGGTCAGATTGGCTAATCAGATTTTTCAAGATGATTTTACGAGACAGTCGTTTGAGGATGTTCAGTGTTATGGTGAGCTTCGTTCTGATAAGG
>OLPC01003323.1_pt1 | contig 10756 bp, 10 predicted proteins | sample 1672341 | NCBI WGS metagenome assembly OLPC01 (sample SAMEA3136673, study PRJEB25190) | human gut metagenome | reverse complement strand
GGCACGCCCACCACCATCATCCGGATGGAGCGGTTCATCTGCCGCTGCTGATTCTTTTCTCGCTGCACGTCGTCCAAGATGCTGAACAGGCGATTGATATTCTCTCCGGAGCGGGCATCGATGGCCAGGGTTTTATCCCCCTTCCGGCTAAAATAACGCTGCCACTTCTCGGTCTCTTCCGAATCTGCCAGATCGGATTTGCCCAGAAGTACGATTCTTCTTTTGTCCCCCACCAGTTCGTCAATAATCGGGTTCCGGCTGGAAATCGGAATCCGGCTGTCCAGCAGCTCGATGACCAGGTCCACCGCTTTGAGGTTTTCCTGAATCAGTTCCCGGGTCTTCTTCATATGCCCCGGATACCAGTTAATATTCTGGATCATCCATTTGCCTCCTTCTTCGTCGTCGCAATGGAAAATATCGGATAAAAAAGAGCATACCTTCGGCAATGCCAAGGTATGCTCTTTAATTTTCAGCAAATCGTTCTTATTTTGCAGACTTGATTCTTGCAGCCTTACCGGTTCTTTCACGCATGTAGTTCAGCTTCGCTCTTCTAACTCTTCCGCGCTTCAGCACCTCAATCTTTGCTACCTTCGGCGAATGCATTGGGAAAGTCTTCTCTACACCAATACCCTGAGCCAGTCTTCTTACTGTGAATGTTTCAGAAATTCCGCCGCTCTGCATCTTCAGGACATATCCTTCGAATACCTGAATTCTTTCTCTCTGACCCTCAACGATCTTAACGTGAACTCTTACGGTATCACCAACGTTGAATTCCGGAATATCGTTCTTCTTGTATTCCTTTGTGATCGAATCAATTACGTTCATTGTTATTCCTCCTTCCTTTCCAAGACGCTCGTGGTTTCTCTTTAAATAATAAATGTCGTTCCCGGCTTTTTAAGCCATGCTGTCAACTACCAGAGGACCGCCCGTAATAACTATCAAAGTTTATCACAATGAGCGACTGATTTCAACACTTTTTTCAAAAAAATATTATTTCTATGCCCTCGGATGGGTCCGCTGGTACACGTCCCGAATCCGCACATTCAGCACCGCCAGATACGCAATGCCTACGGACATATCTTCAAAGCCCATCAGCTCCTGAAGGGTCTTCAAATCCCCGCCGTTCTGAAGGATGTGTACCGCAAAGCTGTTCCGGAGAATCTGCGGTGTCATCCGCTCTTCGATATCCATCTCTTTGCCGTATTCCTTCAGAATCTTCCAGATTCCCTGACGGGTCAGCGCCTGGCCTCGGAAGTTGATGAAAATGTAGTCGTCCTCTTCTCTCGGCTCGCCCTTGATTTCTTCGTAAGCTTCGTCCATATACTTCTTCATCGCGGCGTGAGCATATGATCCAATCGGCACGATTCGGCTCTCTCCGTCGTTGTCCTTCAGCGTAACGAAGTTCATCCGCAGATTCATGTCCGAGAATCGCAGGCGCACCAGCTCCGTCACACGAGCGCCCGTTCCGTACATGAACTCCAGCAACGCCTTGTCCCGGATGCCCTTGGCAGAATCATCCGGAAGGGACAGCATTTGATTCACCTCTTCCACCGTCAGAAACTCAATCTGGCGCTTATCGTTTTTCGCCGATTTGATTTTCTGAAAAGGATTGGTTTCCCGTTCCCCTTCATCGATTTTGTAATCGTAGAATGCCCGCAGAGAAGAAATTTTTCGGTTAATCGTCGCCTTGGACTTACTTTCATTATTCAGTTCCAATATGTAAGCGGCTGCATCACTTTCCTTGCAGTCGTTCAAACTCTTTCCGCCGCGGCCCTCCAGGAAGACCTCGAAGGCTTTCAAATCCCGGCGATAGGCAACGAGAGTGTTTTCCGCCTTGTTTTTCGTATTCTTTAAATATTCAATGAAGGCATCCATCTTCGTCTCCTGTGTCTTCTATATTTCTCCTGCGGTTCGGGCAAAAAGAACTCCCACGATGGTCTTTGCGTCCTGAATTTCACCCTTCATAATCCGATCCACCAACTCGTCCGCCGTGTATTCATAAAGGTCCAAATCCTCTGTATCATCGAAATGGGTCTCTCCCGGCGTCAAATCCTTGCAGAGGTAAATGTACAAAAGCTCCGTGGTGTATCCGCAGCTTGGGCTGATGGTGGTCAGATGCCGAATGCTCCCGGCCCGGTAGCCTGTTTCTTCCTTCAATTCCCGAAGTGCCGTGTCCATGGGATCCTCATCGCCGTCAATCTTTCCCGCCGGAAGTTCCAGCACCTGCCGCACCATGAGAATTCTGCCGTCTTCTTTTACCGCCAGAATCACCGCCCCACCGTTGTGCTCCAGAATGTCTCGATAGGAGGTCTTTCCGCCCACTACCGTCACCTTATCTTTGCGAATTCGAAAAATCGGACCGTCATATACCACTTCCGATTGCAATGTTTTTTCCGGAAAAGCCATAAAACACTCCCTATATATATTAATCTCTTTACAAATAAGTTTTATCGTTTATTTAAATATTCTATCACTTTTTTATTCCGGAATAAAGCGTAAAACAAAAAAGTGGCGGCATTGCTGCCGCCGATACCCAGATGCACTCGCATCTTAAAATAATAGAAGTGAAAACAATAGAGACGTTACGTCATTTGCCAGTAATTTCGTATCGCCCTATCTGACAGCCCCATCATATCATAAAAAAAATTCCCCTTCAGTACACATCTTACGGAATCAACCGCAGGTTTTCCGCCAGCATATAGATAAAACGCTGCTTCCATTTCTTCCAGGTATTTTCGTGGGCAGAACATGGATACCCGGTCCTTCGGGTCTGAATATTTTCGATGATTCCCTCCCTGTAAATCTCCGGAATCTCCATCAATGCCCGGTGGATGCAGTCCAGTTTAAACATCGCCTCTGCCGCCACCGGACTTTCCTGCATTGCTGTATTTCCGTAGGTGAGCACATCCTCCGCCAGCATCTCCCGGCGGAATTCCATTCCGGCAATCTCTTGGAGCCGATTCATATCCTTTACCACCCATAGACACTGATAATACACTTCGCTGGGAAGAACTCGCTTCCGGTCCTTCTGAATCTGATATTCCTTCATAACAAAACACCATCCTTTCGGCTCCATTGTATCGCCAAAGGATGGTGCTGTACATTCACTTGAAAAAGAAAGGACTGAAACCCTCAAAAAAAGTACTTTTTCCCGGGATTCTTAAACTTCTCATTCAGAATCTCGCCCTTCTTCCGCTTCCTCCAACAGCGTCGCTTTCAGGTTGGCTTCCGATTCCGCCAGTTCCTGAATGATGTTGTTGATTTCAATCAGCCGTTCCGGACTGATGTTCTTTCCGGTTTCCACCGCAGCGGTGTTCAGCAAATCTCCAATCGAACTGCTGAGTCCGGAGATCTTGTTCCGGAGGGCATTGATTTCATCCGCATCCAGCTGGAACGTGGATACCGGTTCCATATGAGTTCCTTCCGGCCGGCGTCCCGGAACCAGTTCAAACTCACTGTTCTGCTGTATCACAATCGGATGGATATCCAGATTCTCTCCCAGGTAAGCGGCAAAATCTTCCTTGGATTCCTTCTCGCCATGCACCAAGAATACCACCGGATGGGTAACAAAAGAGCCCACCCAATGCGCCAATCCGTCCCGATCCGCATGACCGGAGAAGCCTTCCAGATTCACGATTTCCGCATTGACCTGAATCTCCTCGCCAAAGAGGTTCACCGATTCCGCACCTTCCACCAATTTCCGGCCAAGGGTGCCTTCCGCTTGGTATCCCACGAACACGATGGAACACTTCGGGTTCCACAGGTTGTGCTTCAGGTGATGGCGAATTCGGCCGGCTTCGCACATGCCGCTGGCAGAAATGATGATCTTCGGTTTCCGATCGCTGTTCAGCGCCTGGGATTCCTCCGTGGACTGGGTAAAATGAAGATTTTTGAATTCCAGCGGATGATCGCCCTTATCCATAAACGCCTTGAAGTCGTCGTCGAACACCGCCGTGTTCTTCTTAAAGACCTCCGTCGCCGCATTGGCCATCGGGCTGTCGATGTACACCGGAACGTTCTTCAGCTTTCCGTAAATCTCCGGATTCTCATCGTAAAGCATGTTTAGCTGGTAGATCATCTCCTGAGTTCGTCCTACGGCAAAGGATGGAATTACCACCGTTCCGCCTCGCTCCACCGTGCGGAGAATCACCTTTACCAATTTCTCGATGCTCATGGCGTTCTCCGGATGGAGACGGTTTCCATAGGTGCTCTCCATGATGACATAATCCGCATGGCGAATGATGGTAGGGTCCCGAAGAATCGGCCGGTGATCCACCCCCAGGTCCCCGGAGAAAACGATTTTCGTCTCCCCATCGCCCTCCTGCACCCAGAGCTCCGTTTCCGCCGACCCCAGAATGTGGCCCGCATCGTTGAAGCATACGTGAATGCCCTCACTCACCTCAATGAGCTGATCGTACAGAACCGGATGCACATAGCGAAGGGATTCCTCCGCGTCCGCCACCGTGTACAGCGGCTGAACCAGCGGCTGTCCTTTTCGTTCCGCCTTTTTGTTGGCCCACTCCGCTTCCTTCTCGTGGATATACCCGCTGTCCCGGAGCATGATTGGAAGAAGATCCGCCGTCGCTTTGGTGCAGAAGATGTTTCCGCGAAAACCTCTTTTTACCAAAAGGGGAATCCGCCCGCAGTGATCGATGTGTGCGTGACTCAGCACCAGACAATCGATTTCGGACGGTTCAAAGGGAAACTCCCGGTAGTTCAGGCGATCCTGGGCTTTCCCGCCCTGGAACTGCCCGCAATCCAGCAGCACATTTGCTTTGTCCGTAATCAGAAGGTGACAGGATCCTGTAACGCCTTCGGTTGCTCCGCAAAATCTGATTTTCATTTCTCCGCCTCCTTGCAAGGTTGTCCGGAATTATTGTTTATTTTCCTTCGTTCTGAAGATAGCTGATGTACGGCAGGTTTCGGTACTTCTGGTCGTAATCCAGGCCGTAGCCGATGATGAACAGGTCTTCCACCTGGAAGCCGATGTAATCCGCATGGAAATCGGCAGTTCTCCGGGACGGCTTATCCAGCATGGTGCACACCTTCAGGGTTTTCGGATGGCGCTCGTTCAGCTTCTCCAACAGGTACTTGAGGGTGGTTCCCGTATCCACGATATCCTCCACCACCAGTACGTTCTTGTTGTACAGGTTCAGTTCCGTATCCATGGAAATCTTCACCACACCGGAGGTGGTGGTGCTGGAACCGTAGCTGCTGGCCTTTACGAAGTCGATGACGGTGTCCAGATCCAGGCACTTCATGAGGTCGCACATCCACGGAATGGATCCCTTCAATGTGCCGATGACCACCAGCTCTTCGCCCTTGAATTCATTGCTGATTTCTTCACCCAGCTCTTCCGCTCTCTTCCGGATTTCCGCCTCCGTGAAGAGGATTTTTCCGATTACATGATCATTTGTGCTCATCTTCCGATCCCTCCTTGTTTAAAATCGACTCAATGACATCCAGCAGCTCCTCCTGTCCGGTGCGCTTCAGCGCCGACACCGGAATTACTGCATCTTCTTTTTTCATATTCAGCTTCTGCCGAATCTGCCGGATGGATTTCTGCTGCTGGTTCTTGGAAATCTTATCCGCCTTCGTGGCCACAACCACGCCGTCCAGGCCGTAGTACCGAAGGTAATCGTACATCTGCACATCCTGTGCCGACGGCTCGTGGCGAATATCCACCAGCTGCACCACCTTCAGAAGACCCGGTCTCTTGCTGAGATACGCCTCCATCATGGCGCCCCACTTCTCCGTCTCGGAACGGGAGAGCTTGGCATACCCGTACCCCGGCAGATCCACAATCCGGAAATCATCGTTCACCAAATAGAAGTTGATGGTGCGCGTCTTTCCCGGACTTCCGCTGACCCTGGCAAGGGCCTTCCGGCCGGTGAGAAGATTCAGCAGGGAGGATTTCCCCACGTTGGACCGACCCGCAAAGGCAATTTCATAGCGGTTCGCTTCCGGATACTGTGCCGGTTTTACCGCAACCGCTTCCAATTCTGATTTTGTGATTCTCATCCTAGTTCTCTTTCTCACTTTCCTCCGAAATCAGCACCTCTCGGAACGCATCCTCTGCTTTCTCCAGCAAGACGAATTCCAATCGGCTGCGCACGGATTTCGGAATTTCTTCGATGTCCGCCGCGTTATCCTTTGGCAGGAGGATTTTGCGAATCCCCTGCCGGTACGCAGCCAGCACCTTCTCCTTGATTCCCCCCACCGGAAGGATATTGCCCTGCAGGGTAATCTCTCCCGTCATGGCGATGTCCCGCCGTGCCTTCTTTCCGGACAGCAGGGAGAACAGCGCCGTGCACATGGTCACGCCGGCCGACGGACCATCCTTCGGGGTGGCTCCCTCCGGAATGTGAATCTGAATATCGTTATCCTTAAAAACAGATGCGTCCAGACCGTACTTTTCCGACAGGGACTTGATGTATCCCATGGCGGTCTGCGCGGATTCCTTCATCACATCTCCCATCTGTCCCGTGAGAATCAGATGGCCGCTTCCCGGCATCCGCACGCTTTCAATCTGCAGGGTCACACCGCCCACTGCCGTCCAAGCCATGCCGGTGGTGACGCCGATACCCGGTTCCAGATTCATCAAATCTTCCCGGAAAATCTTCGGTCCCAGATAATTTTCGAGATTCCTCTTAGTTACAGTATACTTGTTTTTCTTTTCCGTTACAATTCGCTTTGCAACTTTTCTGCATACGGATGCAATCTGCCGTTCCAGATTCCGCACGCCGGACTCCCGGGTGTAGTACCGGATGATTTCCCGTATTGCGGATTCCGAGAAGGTGAGCTGGTTCTTCCGAATCGCATAGGACTTCAGAACCTTTGGGACCAAATAATCCTCCGCAATTCGAACCTTCTCCTCTTCAATATAGCTGGAAAGTTCAATCACCTCCATCCGATCCAGAAGCGGTCTCGGAATGGTCTGAGTGGTGTTGGCCGTGGTGATGAACATCACATTGGACAGATCGAACGGGATTTCCAGATAGTGATCCGTAAAATCCTTGTTCTGTTCCGGATCCAGCACCTCCAGCAGTGCAGATGCCGGATCTCCTCGGAAATCATTTCCAAGCTTGTCCACCTCATCCAGCAGAAACAGCGGATTGTTGGTCCCCACCTCGCTGATGCTGTTGATGATTCGTCCGGGAATGGCCCCCACGTAGGTGCGACGGTGTCCCCGAATTTCCGCTTCATCCCGAACGCCGCCCAGGGACATTCGAATAAACTCCCGGTTGGTCGCTCTGGCGATGGAACGGGCGATGGACGTCTTTCCCACGCCCGGCGGCCCTACCAGGCAGAGGATCGGACCCTGAATGGATTTGGTCAGGTGCATCACCGCCAAATGTTCCAGGATTCTTTCCTTCACCTTCTCCAGTCCGTAATGATCCTCGTTCAGAATCTTTTCTGCTCGTTTGATATTGATGTTGGTCTTGCTGGCCTCGTGCCACGGAAGCTCCAGAATCGTTTCGATATAGGTCCGGCTCACGTTAGCATCCGGACTCATGGCCGGCATTTTGGCAAAACGCTGGATTTCCTTTCGGATCTTCGCATCCGTCTTTTCTTCCAGCTGCAGCTCATCCAGCTTCTTCAGCCACTGAGCCGCATCGTCATCCTCGCCGGTCTCCCGTCCCAGTTCGTCCTGCATTACCTTAATCTGTTCCCGAAGGTAATACTCCTGCTGGCTTCGATCCATATTCTTCATGACTTTGGTTTGAATCTTCTGAGACAACATCGCGATCCTCGTCTCGCCGTTCAGAAGTTCAATCAGCTGTTCCAGCCGGCCGGGGATGTAATCGATTTCCAGCAGTGCTTGTTTTTCATCAAAGGAAACATCCAGATCCTCAGCGATGATGTTGGTGAGCACCGCCGGATCCTCCACTTCCTCTACCATGGCACGGGCTTCCGCCGTACTGCCGGGATGAAGGACTTTGGCATACTGAATGAAGGCTTCTTTTACCGCCCGTACGTATGCTTCCAATTCCTCCTCATCATCTGCCGGCAAATCCTCCGCCTGCACGTAATCGCAGAACAGCGCACCGTTCTCCTCGTAAATATTCTCCAATCGAATCCGCTGACCGCATTCCGCTAGCACCCGGACGTAATCCGTGCGGCGAACAATCTGCTTAATTCGAATCAGCACACCGGTAAGGTAGCAATCCTCTCCGGACGGATCGTTTACTTCCGGGTTTCGCTGGGCGGACACCGCCACCAGACGCTCCCGGTTCATTGCAATTTCAATGGATTTCAGCGACTTATCCCGACCCACATCAAATCCTACCAAAGTATCCGGGAAAAAAGCCTTTCCCCGAAGTGCAATGTAAGGAATGTGCGTTCTACTTTCTCTCTCCATCTGCGCCTCCCTCTATCTATACAGAACAGGCGGCAAGAAATAACCCTGCCGCCTGATGTTTTCTTATTTCGCACCGTCTTCAGCGCTATTTTGTCTCTAATACCGGTTCTGCACCGTTCTCCACGGTATCCTTCGTGATAATGCACTTGGTCACATCATCCCGAGAAGGCAATTCGAACATGATGTCCGTCATCATCTTCTCGAAGATTCCCCGCAGACCTCTGGCTCCCGTATGCAGCTCAATGGCCTTGTTGGCAATGGCATTCACCGCATCGTCCTCGATTTCCAGCTCCACGCCGTCCATACGGAACAGCTCCTGATACTGGCGAATCAAGGAATTCTTCGGCTCCCGCATGATTCGAACCAATGCCTCTTCCGTCAGTTCCCGAAGGGATACGATCATCGGAAGACGACCGATCAGTTCCGGAATCAGTCCGAAACGGAGCAAGTCTTCCGGTTCCACCTTCAGCAGAATCTCATGGTCCTCCGTCAGGTCCACCCGATCCTCATCGGAATTGAAGCCGATGACCTTGTTGCCCAACCGACGTTTGATGATGGTGGACAATCCGGTAAAAGCACCTCCGCAGATAAACAGCACATCCTTCGTATCGAAATGGATGAACTCCTGCAGCGGATGCTTCCGGCCGCCCTGCGGCGGAACGTTGGCAACGGTTCCTTCGATGATTTTCAGCAATGCCTGCTGAACGCCTTCTCCGCTAACGTCACGGGTGATGGACATGTTCTCGGATTTCCGGGCAATCTTGTCGATTTCATCCACGTAGATGATGCCCTTCTGTGCCCGTTCCAGGTCGCCGTCTGCCGCCTGGTACAGTCTCAGCAGGATGTTCTCTACGTCTTCGCCCACATATCCGGCTTCCGTCAATGCAGTGGCATCCACAATGGCAAACGGAACATCCAGAATTTTTGCCAGGGTCTGTGCCAGAAGCGTTTTACCGCTTCCCGTCGGTCCCAGCATCAGAATGTTGCTCTTCTGGATTTCCACGTTGTTCTTCTCATCGCCGGCATTCTCCTCCAAATGGCGGATTCTTTTGTAGTGATTGTACACCGCAACGGCCAAATTTTTCTTCGCCTCATCCTGTTCGATGACGTAGTCGCTCAGGAAATCCGCAATATCCTTTGGCTTCGGAAGTTCCTCCATGTGCTTCGGTTCCACGAACTCTTTCTCATCCAGAAGGGATTCGCACAGCTCGATGCACTCGTTGCAGATTGCTACATCCGGTCCCACGATAATTTTCTTGACTTGCGAGCTGGTCTTCCCGCAAAAGGAGCAGACCAGCTCATGGTTTTCGTTCTTTTTACTCACAGATTCTCCTCTATTACTTCTTCAATACCCGATCGATCAGTCCGTATTCCACCGCCTCATCTGCGTACATGAAATTATCTCTGTCGGTATCCTGCTCGATAATGGAAAGATCTTTTCCCGTATTTTCAGCAAGAATGTGGTTCAGACGTTCCTTGGTTTTCATCATCCAATCGGCCTGAATCTTAATATCGGAAGCTTGGCCCTGTGCGCCCCCCAGCGGCTGATGAATCATAATCTCCGCATTGGGCAGAGCATATCGTTTCCCTTTGGTTCCCGCCGAAAGCAGAACGGCCCCCATGCTGGCAGCCAGGCCCACACAGATGGTGGAAATATCCGGTTTTACGTAATTCATGGTATCCAGAATCGCCAAGCCGGCCGTCACCATTCCGCCCGGAGAGTTGATGTAGATATTAATATCCTTTTCCGGGTCTTCCGCTTCCAGGAACAAGAGTTGCGCCACCACAATGCTGGCCAGGTGCTCGTCCACCTGCTGGTCGATGAAAATGATTCGATCCTTCAGCAGTCTGGAATAAATATCGTAACTGCGCTCGCCGTTTCCGGTCTGTTCAACAACTACTGGAATTGTATTCATAGATTATTCTTCTTCCTTTGCCTTAGCAGCAACAAAATTTGCCTTCTCGAACATCATGTCGATGGCCTTCTTCATCTTCACATCCTCTTCGAAGTAGTGCAGGTCGTTTCCGATCATCTTCTTCACATCTTCTACGGACTGTCCGTACTGAGCAGCGAAATCTGCCATTTCCTTATCGATATCCTCTTCGGTTGCTTCGATGTTCTCCTGACGGATTACGGCCTTCAGCAGGATTCTGGATGCAACTCTCTTCTCTGCGTCCATACGAGCCTGGTCTCTCATTGCAGCCATATCCATTCCGGTGAACTTCTGATACTGCTCCAGAGACAGACCCTGGTATGCCAGCTGCTGCTTCATTCCCTGAATCATGGTGTCGATTTCGGATTCTACCATGGATGCCGGAGTGTCTACGCTGTTCACGTCGATCAGCTTCTGAACCATGCTGTCCTTCATGATGCTGTCTGCTCTCTCGTCATCC
>OLPC01003318.1_pt1 | contig 10770 bp, 8 predicted proteins | sample 1672341 | NCBI WGS metagenome assembly OLPC01 (sample SAMEA3136673, study PRJEB25190) | human gut metagenome | reverse complement strand
TTCATTACCAGTCAGAACGACACTGCTCCAAAACCATTGAGGCAAAATCCCTACCGCGAAGGGACGTTCGTCCTGACAGGAGACAATTCTTAATACTCAAGAAAATGCAGGTCAACAGTTATTTTTCGTTCGTAATCATACACCATTTCATCCCGCTTGCTCTCCAAAAGCAGCACATTCAAATTCGAATAAAAAATGAAGTCGAACAGCGCTTTCAGATCGTTTATTGTGAGAAAAGTTTTCAAATTTACGAATGCGATAACCTTTCTGCAACCTGCGTCAAGAGCCAAAGACAAGAAATTGATTACATTATCAAGGAGCGGTGCAGCGTCAGTAGAATCGATCCCAAAACCTCGGAACTTCAGGTAACGCTTCAAATCCCATTCTAGTCCAAAACCATAATCCGAGTTCATAGCAAAGCCCAGTTCAAGCAGCTTTGTCGAAAGCGAAGAGTCCATAGCCTCGACCGCGCGGCGTATATCTTCATCTTCCAGAAATTCACGCTCCAAACGCTTCACCACTTCGCCCATCAGCGCCCGGTCGTCCCAAGGAAGATGCAAGACATCGGACACCAACAGCAACGACGAAGCCGGACGTAACTCTTTCTCCTTTTCCCAAATGGTAAACGGCTCCAAAGCGAAACGTCCATCCGCGCACTCAAGCGATCGCGCGATGCGCGTAAACAACGTCTGATTCTCCACCTGCAGCGTAGTTGCACATCCAGGCGCTATTTCTATTGGCGTTTCCAACCCGCTGAGCACCAGTTTCATAAGACTAGCAGCTCCTCCATCGTGTCGACCTCTTCGAAGTCGGGACGTTTCCCCGTGATGTATTCCATGGTGGCAAACTGGCTTTCGGTAACTTTCAAGATCTGGACCAGACCCGCAGGCGGCCGATGTTTCCGGACGTGCGCAAGGGCACTGCTAGCTGCGGCATCGGTCACCACAAGTTTCGCGTACACCGATTCCTGAAGCGGCAGAAAGCCTTCCTTGACGATGAACTTTCGAAACAGACGATAATCCTTCCGCTGCTTAGCGGTCCCAACCGGCAAGTCGAAGAACAGCACCAATCTCATGTAGCGAATCCTTTCGTTCGGATTCATAAGACATCAAACGCTTCGATTTCATCAATTGAAAGCCGCCTATTCAGCGCACTGAGGCAATCCCTCACATACAGGCCGACGACGGAGCCCACACGATACGATCCACCGCGATACGGAATGCATTGGTTCATCATGTCGATGAGCAGGTATTTGTCATCCCGGGTGAAATCGCCGTCAATGTTGTCGAACACAAGGCGATCAACGATAGGGCGAAAAGGTTCCATAAGGTCGCAACTAAGGTTGAACTGATTGAATTCGCTTCGATGGCAAATTCCGCACTGCGTCAGATAGCCTCTAGCAACGATTTCGCGATTCACCGCAGATAGCAAGATTCCGTAACCGTAATTCAGCGCAGCATTCACCGGCGTATCATCGTCGCGAGAAAAGCCTTGGCCGAACAGCGCGCGGAAATACACGCGCGCTGCGTAGGCTTCTCTGTTAGTGGTGTCTCCCGAGCGAACTTCTGGCACCAGGGCGGCAAGCAATTCTCCTTCTTCTTCGCTTGCCCGTGCATTTAGAATGCGGCTTTGGTGCGCAATTTTATCGCGCACCACTCGTTGCCACACCCGTTTCTTCGCCGGTTCCGTCCATTCCAGCTGCTCGCCTATGCGCTTACTGGTATTGTGCGCACCGTAGAGCGGCAAGTATTGGCCGATAGGATTACGCTTTTCGTCGGCCACAACGAACGAAACCTTCGCCTTTGCCAGCTCGGACAGCAAATACGCACTGATATAAACCTGATTCGTTTGCAGCACCACCGACGATATTTCGGAGAGGTGCACCTTGGCCGTGTCGTCTTCCTTGCGCACCACCAGATAGCCTCCTTTATAGGAAAGCTTGCAGGGGCTCGCAATGACGACATCCCTAAAGGCCAACGCGGGTCCTCCGCTCAAACATACCCGTCACAGACTGATCGATGATGAAGAAGTCCGTCGAAGGATCGGTAAGCAGCTTGGAAAATGACGGGTTCATAGCGCCCGAATACTTTGAACCACCAACCAATAAAAGATCGACCATGTTAGCAGAGCCATTTAGCAACGCTATGATTCTCATCAAATATTCCAGGCGCTCGCTTTCGCTGATGTCGGATAGGCGATAGCGAATATCATCGATTTTCACGAGGCTCAGTAAACGGCTAGAGCGCCCTTTGGCAGAAAGAATCTGCGTGAAGATGTCATCAGATTGCGAAGTTGTTTGAATCTGAACGAATGGTCGGCCGTTTTTCTTTTGAACAAACCTTTCAAGCAGCGCCGTGTCTTCCTGAGAAAAAGCAATCTCTGTCGCATTGCGCATCTCTCTTTTTCCCGTAATGAAGAATCTTTCCCCATCAATCTCAACGAGCTGCTTTTTCAGCACCTTTGTGCGCTGAATCCCTACGAACTCGAGCTTTTCTTCTTCCGCAAGCTGCTTGGCATACTCAGCAAGTGCACCCTCGTCTCGACGAATACGTGGAGCAAGCCAAACAGGCACCTGCGAGAAGCGAAATACCGTTCGACCCTTCTTGTCTCGTGCCTCATAAATAAAAAAGTACGCAAATTGAACTCTCGAATACCCGCCATAAATCGCGGTATCTAGGTCCTCTTTCAGCCTCAACGACAGCTTTGGCCCCATTTTCGGATCACGCGGCGAGTAAATCGTCGCATCCCAGAATTGGCCCGAATCCTCAACTGGCATGCGCGAGATGTAACACTGGCGGTAGTTCAGCGCGCGCCGAATGCCCTCGACCTCTTCCGGGCCATTCCATAGCTCGCCCGTTTCATCGTCCACGCGCGAGCTCATGAAGCTACCGACCACAAACCCCGCCGAGCCTGGCGCTTCGTGCCGCGCGTTAAACGCCTGCGCTTGCTCCCGCACGTATTTGCGCATCGCGTGCGCATACGCAATAGGCCGCTCGTACATGTCGGGGTACCACTTCGAAATGAATAGCCCAATGCGGCACGCGAGGAACGCATCGTGCGCATGATGGAAATCGTTCGCCTCGCGACATTTCACAAAGCCGGCCGCTTCGCGCAGGTTATGCGACATGCTAGCCTTAACCGGCACTACCTTCGTGTCGGGATATTTCACGCTCAGCAACGACTGCGCGAACTTCACCATCTGGCTGGTTTCCACCAACTGACGCGCGATGAACCCGCGCATGGCATTTTCGTTCACGTGGGAACGCATGAGGTTGTTGAACTTCTTGTCGCCAATAAGCTTCGCATCATGCAGCGACTTCCAATAGCCCGACATCTTCTGACGAATCGCAGGGTCAAGCAGCATCGCGTCCGTCTTGCGCTGGTTGCACTCGCGCAACACCAGCGCTTTGTTCTCGAAACTGTCGTCTTTGATATATGAACGCGGAATGATGTGATCTACCTCGTACACGCCCGCGTTCGAAAGCTGATTGATGTCGATTGCCTTCCCCGAATACAAGCACTTGCCACGCTGCATGAAATACAGCGTGAGACGCTCGTCCAAATCTTCGGGGCCGACGCTTTGCAGCTCGCGCCAAATATCCGGGTCTTGCTTCTTGAATTCGGTCAAAGCCTCTTTCAGCTGATCGTAACGGCGCTTGGTACGACGTCCCTTATTCTTTGCGTCCTCATCACGTGTGACCTCGATGAACACATGCTTCGGCGGTTTGCCGGCGATGTGAGCAATCTCATCGACAATGCGAATGGCCTGATTCAAGCTTCGACGCACGGCGGGAGAACCCGGCAGGTCGTTCACGCCAAGCGCATCGCCCGCCTCTTCGAAATACGCGCGGTTGAACGCGTCGATTTCTTTTTGAAATCCCAGGTCATCGTCGTGCAGAATCTCCATCAGCACCATGGCGCGGCCACGGCGCTTGTCGGAATTCGGATCGCCTTCGCGCAGGATGTCCATAATAGACCTTAGGCCAAGCTGCGTGTCTACTTTCAGGCCCGTAAGAAACTTTTCGGACAGCCTACCCCAGCCCGTGAAGCGCTTCTTGCAAATCTTTTTGATTTGAGCGTCATTCAGCCGGCCCTGGCCGGCCGCGCCGTATTTCTCCTGCAGCTTTTCTTTCAGAATGGAGCGGTCCTCGAACAGCGTGTTCCAGTGGATAATCTCCTCGATCATGGGGTAATCCGACTGCGCGATTTCTCCCGTGCCAAACACGTCTTTTGCGAAGAAGACGTACGACTTCATCTTCGATTCAAGGCCGGATTCGTTTTGACCGCCCATTACTTTCGGCGAATGCGCATAGCCATGCTCCACAAGCCACTTTTCGATTTTCTTGTTGTTCACCGAGCTAAACCGATGGAACAGATCGTTCACGATTCCGCGACGCTGTTCTTCGTCGAAACGCTGCTCAGAATCGCCATCTTCGGTCCACCGCATGCCGTTCAATTCGTTAAGCACGCAGTATTCCTCATACAGCAATGAGCTTTTCGGCAACACGTCCTCGCCTTGCAAATACGTGCAAATGCCCGTCATGCGCTTAATGAATTTTTCAGCGCTAGCGCTTTTGTCGATAACGTCTTCCCAGTTCCAAGGCGTAATCGCAGCATGCTCCATGCCAGGTTTGCGTTCAGACCACGCGAAGCGCGCCTTTCCGTGCGCGTCCAAACGCGCATTTTGCTGCGTCAGAGGACCAACGTAGTAAGGAATGCGGAACGTAACAAGCTTCAGCAGTTTCTCGCGCTCTTGTTTCAGCACGGGATAGAAGCGACCCTGGTTGTCCAGAATGGCTTCCATTTCCTCAAGGTGCAGCTGATAGTAAATGCTGCCATTGTCGCTGGTTTTCAGCCGGCGCAAGAAACGTTGGCTTTCGAACGCGTCCATCATGCATTCGTAGCGCTCGTCGCCCTCGGCACCGGTGCCCGCAAACAGCTTCTTCACTTCCTTGGCAAAATCGTCATAAGCCGTTTTGCCCAAGTTATAGCGCGTATAACCCTTTGATGCCGCCACATCGTAGCCGCTCTTATCGTCATACAGCGGCCCACGGAAAAACTCGTCATACGCCTGCGCGCCTTTATATTCGCGAACAAGCTCTTTCAGCGTTTTCAGATCTTCGCCATACTGTTTATACTTCGCAATCATGTTCGCCGAAATCGACTCGCCCGGCGCATAAGACAGCAAGCCCTGCAAAATATAGGCGGAATAAACGCCGCAGAGCGCTTCGAAAAGATCTTTGCCTTCATCAGGGCATGCCTCGCGCAATGCCTCAACGTTTTCATCATCGGATAGCTTAATCTTCGTCTTTTCGACGGCCATCTCACCGAAGATGTCCTTGAATTCGGCTGCCAGGCCAACCATAGCCGACGCAAGCGCTTTCTTGAGTTTCTTGTCGGCCGCAGCGCCATCGCCCGTCGAAACCGGCAGCAAGTCGACGATATCCGCCGCACGATCGGAATTGCGAACGTTCTTCGCTGTAAGGGCTGCGACAATATCGTCAACCTTAACGGTTCCGCATTCCGCTTCATCACTGGCGGCGCACCAGTCGCGCAGAGCTTCGCTAAACGCCTTCACCGCCTCGGTCGGCTTTGCGTTTTCAGCCGAAAGCTTCTGACCTTGACGCAAGAAATTACCACGGCACTTCACGATATTGTGAAGTGCGAGATAAATGAGTCGAATGTCCACCTGCTCGTCGCATTCCATAAGATGCTTGCGAAGGTGATAAATGGTCGGAAACTGCTTGTAATAGTCGGCTTCGCTGAAGTCGCTTTCATTGAAGAGCGGCCAGCGATAGGCCGAAGTTGTTTTTGCGGGATCGCCTTGCACCAAGCGAGATTGGCGCAGGCGCGTGAAGAAATCGGGGTCGACGCGTTCGACTTCGTCCTGCAACAAGCTTTGCAGCAGGTCCAGACGCCAGCGACGACGCACATAGCGGCGACGTTGGCCACGCGGCACGCGAGCGGATGCAGCGGTTTCCGCGCTGTCGAACAGTCGGCTTCCCCACGTGGGCTGCTTCTTGAAATGCAGCAGGTTGCCTTCATCATCGGTTGCCGACCATCCGACCGAACCGGTACCCATGTCCAAACCGACGTTGTAGTCGCCCTTGATGTTCCGCAAATTCACGCCCACCAACCCCTTCCTGTGTGCTACAGTGCTCATGTCGCTGATTGCCAGTCAGGACGACACTGCGAGTCAAAATACGGCTTTGCCAAAAATGTCCTTCGGGACGCCACGTAGGTGGCAATCTGACTTGCCGAAAGCCCCGGGTTCCGGGGCTTTCTTGATTCTAGGCGAAGTCCCAGGTCAAAACCATAGCTGGCGGCTATGATGCGGTTAACGGCTAAGGACTGTGAAACCAATGCGGCGCTTTTGGGAGGAAACGCCGCACATGACGCGACCCTCGAGCTCTTGGCGGAAACCGTCAGGCCGTTGCCGCAAGCTGGGCTTTGCCGGCGCCTTTGCTTATAACTTCACCGATAGCTGATGCCAATTCGCATTGTAGCGCTAAACTAATTTCTGGCTGTACCACGTGTGGTACCCGCAGAAAAAGTTTTGTGGTATGGGAATGGCCTGTTTCGGAAACTGGCTGATTGACCATTTACTAAAACCGTCAACATTCGTTTACGGATATGGCGAAGACGCGGCTTTATAAGCGCCTATTATAGATAATGAGACATAAAGGTAAGTTTGCCCAGGGCCATTGGATGCCCGCGGCTGCGGGTTCGCACTGCGGCCTTCGCCAGCACCGCTGTCGCGCGCCGCTGGCCAACCGCACGGCGTTGGTCGTTCGCGCGCAGGCACCCGCCCCGCCCTGAGCCGCTCATCGTGTTCGTTGTTTGCACCTGAAAGAAGCACTACCCTTATGAGCACTTCGTTTGAGCGTCGCGTTGATGCGCGGTTCGTCTTGTCCGTCATCGCGTGCGGCATCATGTCGTTTTCTGGCGTGGTCGTGGAGACAGCCATGAACATCACGTCCCCCCGCTGATGGTCGAGTTCGGCGTCGACACCGCCACCGTGCAGTGGATCACCACGAGTTACCTGCTGGTGCTTGCCGCCATCATGCCGCTATCCGCCCTGCTCAAGCGCCGATTCCGCACGAAGCGGCTGTTCGTGGCCGCCATCGTGCTGTTCACGGCCGGCTGGGCAAGCGTGCAGGTCATCGGCCTGTTGGTGGCGTTCATCGCGCTGGCCGGCGCGTATTGCGTCCTCTCGCGCCGCTCGTCGGCGCCGCTGGTACGCATCGAGATCTTTGCGAACCGCCGCTTCGCGCTAAGCGTGTGCTACATCGTACTGTTCCAGGCCATCGTGCTGGGGCTGGGCTACCTTATCCCCTACTATGCGCAGGTGGTGGGCGGTCTGAACGAGTTCTCCGCCGGCTGCCTGCTTTTGCCTGGCTGCCTAATCGGCGTGTTCGCAGGGAAGGCGAAGGGCGAACGCTAGCCCAAAGCAACGTTTCGCCAGCTTTTGACCCTCCGCAAAAATCCGAATCTCGCATCGCCTTCACGCCGCAGAACCGCCGCCGCACAGGCATAAGCCACCATACAAAAGCTTCCCCCGACAGCACCGCAAGCAGTCCATCGAGGGAAGCCCCACAACAAAGAAAACCACGCCTCAACCGGCGAAGCCCCTACTCCTGCCCGTCCTCGTATACCACGTTGCCGGCGCAGATGGTGAACTTCACCTTCCCGTAAAGGTCCTCCCCCGAAAACGGAGTGTTCGCCGCCTTCGAGACGAACTTCGGGCCCACGTGCCAGCGTTCGCCTTCATTGAAAATCACCAGGTCAGCGTCGGCACCTTCCGCAATCGTGCCCTTGTCCAAGCCGTAAAGCCGCGCCGGGTTCAGGCTCATCTTCTCGATCAGCTGCATGAGCGTCAGGTGCCCCTTGCGCACAAGGTTCGTGATGCCCAGGGCAAGCGCGGTCTCCAGCCCGATGATGCCGCTGGGCGCCTCGGCGAACGGCTTGGCCTTCTCCTCGGCGGAATGCGGCGCGTGGTCGGTGGCGATGATGTCGATCGCGCCGTCCTTCAGGCCCTCGATGATGGCGTAGCGGTCGGCCTGCGTTCGCAGCGGCGGGTTCATCTTCGCCATCGTGCCCTTCTCCAGCACGGCGTCCTCGGTCAGCGAGAAATGATGCGGCGTTGCCTCGGCCGTAACGTGCGCGCCCATCTCCTTCGCCAGGCGCACCAACTGCACGGAGTTCGCCGAGCTGATGTGCTGGATGTTCACCCGCGCGCCCGTGTGCAGCGCCAGCATGCAGTCGCGCGCCACCAGCACGTCCTCGGCCAGCGCCGGCGCGCCGCCAAGCCCCAGCGCGCGCGACACCGCGCCCTGGTTCACGCCCGGCGACTCGATGAACGCGCGGTCTTCCTCGTGAAACGACAGCGGCAGGCCAAGTTTCGCCGCGCGCTCCATGGCGCTCTTGACCAGGCCTTCGTCCATCAGCGGAATGCCGTCGTCCGTAAAGCCCGCGGCCCCGCAGGCAGCAAGCTCTTCCATGTCCACCAGCTCGCGCCCTTGCATGCCGCGGCTGATGGTGGCGCACGTCAGCACGTTGATGGCGCACTTCGCCCCGCGATCGAGCACGTAGCCAAGCGTCTCGGCGTTGTCCACCGGCGGCTTCGTGTTCGCCATGCACACCACGCTGGTGAACCCGCCGGCCGCGGCGGACGCGGCGCCGCTTTCGATATCTTCTTTGTACGTGAAGCCCGGATCGCGGAAATGCACATGCACGTCCACCAGGCCCGGAGCCACCACGCAGCCCTTCGCCTCGATGATGCGCTCATAGTCCTCCGAGCGCTGGTACTTGCCGATCTTCGCTATCTTGCCGCCCTCTATCACCAGGTCGAGCACATCGTCGATGCCGCGCGCGGGGTCGATGACGCGGCCGTCTTTCACCAGGATCATAGCGCCTCTTCCTTCAAATGCTCGTACATCACCATCGCGCCGTCGAGGATCGATTCGATGGTGGCGAACTCCTTCTTGTTGTGGCTGATGCCCTTCGCGCACGGGATGAACACCATGCCCGTGTCGCAAATGTGCGCGAACGACATGGCATCGTGACCTGCGCCGCTGATCATCAGGCGATGCGGGATACGCAGGCGTTTCGCCGCGTCGAGCAGCTTCTGCTGCGTCTCGGACGACATCTCGATCGGCGGGATGTCGGAGGTTTTCTCGCGGAAGTACTTGAGGCGGCGCTTCTCGCAAATGCGCGTGCACGCAGCCTTCAGGCGCGCCTCCATGCGGTCGAGGCTGGCCACGTCGATGCCGCGCATGTCCACGCCCAGCTCCACCTCGCCGGGGATGACGTTGAGCGCGTTGGGGTGGTTCACGATGACGCCCACCGTGGCCACGGACTGATGCATGGCCTCGGACTTGCCGATCTCCTCGACTTCCAAGATGATCTCAGCCGCCGCCGCGAGCGCGTCGGAGCGCATGCCCATGGGCGTGGCACCTGAATGCTCCGCGTTGCCGTGCACGTGCACCTTGAAGCGGCGCGGGCCGGCGATGGTGCTCACGATGCCCACGGCGTCGCCGTATTCCTCCAGGACCTTGCCTTGCTCGATGTGCAGCTCAAGGTACTCGCGGATGCCCTGGATGCGATCGGGCGTCAGGCTGTAGCCTTTACGGTCGAACACCTCGTGCAGCGTTTCGCCCTGCTTGTTCACGGCCTCGCCCACGTCGTGCTTGTAGATTTCCTTGGTGATAAGGCCGCTGCCGATAGTGCTTCTGCCGAAGTTGCTGGATTCCTCGCAGCGCATGGCGCCCACGCGAATGGGCAGGTCAAGGCCGTCGCGTTCGGCCCAGCTCATCACCAGCAGCCCCGCGATGATGCCCGCCACGCCGTCGTAGCGCCCGCCTTCGATCACCGAATCCAGATGCGAGCCGACCAACCAGTAAGGCTCATCCTTGCTGTACTGCGTACGGTACAAGTAGGTGTTGCCCACCTGGTCGGCGAAGTTGCCGTAGCCTTTTTCCTTGCCAAGTTCGCACAACGTGCGGTGCATCTCGTCCTCGACTTCGGTATAGCCAAGCCGGGTGACGCCGCCGGATTCGCAACTGCCGATGCCGTAGAACCGGTCGAAAAGATATTCCGCGTATTCAACGTCTTCAATAGCGTGCCGCATAGCTGCCCCTTTCGTATATCAGCATGGTAGCCCAATGCGCCGCAGCGCCCGAAACGAACACCGAAACCGCACTTCACCGGCAGAAACGCGAAATGCGGCGCAAGGGACGAACCGAAGCGCCCCTGCACCTTGCGCCGGCATCGCGCGCCCGCGTCCCGCAACCTTCGATTTCCCCTAGCGTTTCGCTTCCTCAAGGAGTAGAATCACCTGCGGCGTTTCGCGAGCTTTCGCCGCCACTTCGATTCGCACGCTTTCCCAAGCGCGCTGCGTAGCTATTCCCACATTATTCGTCCGCAAGAATATTTTTGTTTCAAAGCGCAAAAATATCCGGAAATGCCCTTGAAAATATTCAATAGCAGAGTATTTTATTGGAAGTTTATTCACTTGCGGAATGGGATGGAAATCACTATGCCACACAAAGAAAAAGCTTCCGAGATGAAGCACTACGCCGGCAAAGCCGTGTTCTCCGCGGCCATCGGCCACGCGCTCGACGGCCTGGACCTCATGATTTTGAGCTTCGCGCTGTCCGGCATCATCGCCACGTTCGGCGTCGACAACACCACCGCCGGGTCGCTCACGTCCATCACGCTGGCGGGCGCCTTCCTAGGCGGCCTGGTCTTCGGCACGCTGGCCGACAAGCT
>OLPC01003305.1_pt1 | contig 10795 bp, 9 predicted proteins | sample 1672341 | NCBI WGS metagenome assembly OLPC01 (sample SAMEA3136673, study PRJEB25190) | human gut metagenome | reverse complement strand
CAGGAAGAATGATTTTCAGGGAATGTCAGCATGTATGTAGTTTTGAAGATACAGTAGAAACCAGCTAACTACTAGCTGGTTTTTTTGTATGTAAAAATATAAAAAATATTCCGAGTTTATAGATCCCCTTGTTGTTACGTTAATCGCAAAATTATTTAAGATTAATTTAGCGGTTAAAATAACAACAAGGGGATATTGTAATCGAAATTATTTATAAAATAATTCGATAATCTTTAAGCCTACATCTACAGCGATATTCATTCCTTCAACAGTGATGTGTTCATAAGGTCCATGATAAGCATGTCCTCCTGTTCCGAGATTCGGGCATGGGAGTCCCATAAAGCTTAACTGGGCACCGTCTGTGCCTCCGCGGATCGGGGTGATAAGCGGCGGGATATTGCATTCTTTGCATGATGCAGTTGCATGCTCAATCAGTTCCATGCAGGTGTCGATGATTTCTTTCATATTTCGGTACTGTTCTGTGATGGTAAGTGAGACAGTTCCTTTTCCCCATTTTTCATTTAAAATTTTAGTGATGTGTTTCATAGTTTTCTTACGGACATCAAAAGTAGTTGCATTGTGGTCACGAATGATATATTCGAGAGCAGCGTGTGAGACATCTCCCTTTATGGAATAGAGATGGAAAAATCCTTCATAGTCTTCCGTATCTCTTGGTGTGTCAGCGGAAGGGAGCATGGAATTGAACTCCATGGCAACAAGTGCTGCGTTGACCATTGTATTTTTAGAAGAACCCGGGTGTACGTTTACACCGGTAAATTCTACTACTGCTCTGGCAGCATTAAAGTTTTCATACTGGATTTCACCTTCTGTATCACCATCAAGTGTATAAGCAAAATCAGCTCCAAATTTTTTTATATCAAAATGGGCTGGTCCCATTCCTATTTCTTCGTCAGGGGTAAATGCAATGCAGAGAGGACCATGCGGAATAGTATTGTCATTGAGGTGTTCAATTATTGTCATAATCTCGGCAATTCCGGCTTTGTCATCTGCACCGAGGATGGTGGTTCCATCGGAAGTAATGAGAGTTCTGCCTTTTAATGTGGAGAGATGAGGGAACATTTTCGGGGAGAGAACTCTGCCGCTGGTTCCAAGTGCAAGGTCTTTGCCGTCATAATTCGGAGTGATAACCGGAGTAACCGGATGATCGCAGAAATCAGAGACTGTATCCATGTGAGCGATAAAGCCCAGTTTTTGGCGGGATTCATATCCTCTGGTTGCCGGAATATGTCCATAGACATAGCAATGTTCATCTACATCGGCGTCTTTCACACCCAGTTCCTTTAATTCCTGAACCAGCAGTCTGGCAAGGTCAAACTGATACTGTGTGGATGGGGAAGTACCGGTTTCTTCACTGCTTGGAGTGAATACTTTTACATAAGATAATAGGCGTTCGTATGCTTTGATGAAAAACCTCCTGAGACCGAATTATTTGAAAAAGTTTCGGCTTTAATATAATAAGTATGTTACTGTTCACTCCATTCTCAGTAACGTAGCCCAAATTTATTCCAGATTGCCTGTGGCAATGGAATTTTGGTTTGTATGCCTCGGGATAGTGGTGTGTGAACAGTAACATAAGTATAACATGCGACTGAGATTACGTAAAAATATTTCTTGCATTTTGTAAATAGTTATGATATGATGCTGCTCAAAGAAAAGGGAGTAGCGGCCATCGTTATGAAGAACTGGACTTGTTTTTCCTATAAATGGTACATAAATGCGTCAGAACGGCAGATTAAGAATGCCCGCATTATGATATAATCGGCAAGACTTTTGTTTTAGACATTAAGAGAAGAGCTCATGTTATGTCTGAAATGAAAGTCTTTTTCTTTTCTTCAGAAATTTTTAGAAGCAAAAAATTTAATTATGCCAAATGGTGAAACGGAGGAGAAAAGTGAACGAAAGAGTAAATCCATTTAAAAAATTACAGAAGCCGGGAAAACATGTGAAACGTATTGTAATAGGAGCAGCAGGGTTGGTGATTATTGCAGGGCTTGCAGGAGATGCTACCTATCAGATCCAGGAGCAGGAACAGGCAGTATTGACAACTTTCGGAGTGCCGAAGGCAGTGGCAGAAACAGGACTGCATTTTAAGATTCCTTTTATACAGAAAGTACAGAAAGTAAATACAACGATCCAGGGATTTCCTATTGGATATAGTATGGGAGATAATTCGGTGGTTGAGAATGAGGGCATTATGATTACCTCGGATTATAACTTTATTGATGTGGATTTCTTTGTTGAGTACAGAATTTTAGAACCGGTAAAATATCTTTATAATTCAGAGGAACCGGAAGATATTCTAAAAAATATTTCTCAAAGCTGTATCCGTACAGTAATCGCAAGTTATGATGTGGATGAAGTGCTTACCACCGGAAAAGGTGAGATCCAGAGTAAGATTAAAGAAATGATCCTGAAGCAGATGGAGGAACAGGATCTGGGGATTCAGCTTGTGAATATCACAATCCAGGATTCAGAACCGCCCACACAGGAGGTTATGAAAGCATTTAAAACAGTAGAAACTGCCAAGCAGGGAAAAGAAACTGCTTTGAATAATGCCAATAAATACAGAAACGAAAAGCTTCCGGAGGCTGAGGCAGAAGCAGACCAGATCATTCAGGATGCTGAGGCGCAGAAGCAGGTAAGGATTAATGAAGCGGAAGCTGAGGTTGCACGTTTTAATGCCATGTATGAGGAGTATGTTAAGAATCCGGAGATCACAAAGAAGCGTATGTTCTATGAGGCAATGGAAGATGTGCTGCCGGGAATGAAGATTGTGATTGATAATGGAGATGGAGTGCAGAAGGTTCTGCCGCTAGATTCTTTTACAGGGAACAGTTCAGAGAATCCGGCAGAGACACTGAACACGGATCCTGCTCAGGACACACAAGATTTAAATGATTCTGAGAACGAATAAAGAAATGACAGAAAATATTTCATATAAAAAGTGTTTTGGTAAATGAAATACGAAGGATAGAGATATAATTTTGGAGAGGACTAATTTATGAAAGGTAAGAAAATTGGAATATTAATTGGTGTGTCTGCAGTGGTTATAGCTGTTGGAGCGTCGGTAACAGTAACTCAGCAAAATGAATATAAGCTGATCCGTCAGTTTGGTAAGGTTGACAGGGTGATCAGCTCATCGGGAATCAGTTTTAAGATTCCATTTATAGAGAGTACACAGTCATTGCCAAAGGAAACACTGCTGTATGATCTGGCAGCATCTGATGTAATTACAAAAGATAAGAAAACGATGATCAGCGACAGCTATGTTCTCTGGAAAATCAGCGACCCGCTTAAATTTGCACAGACATTAAACTCTTCTGTGGAAAGTGGTGAAAGCCGAATTAATACTGCTGTGTATAATGCCACTAAAAATGCGATCAGCAGTATGTCACAGGATCAGGTGATCACAAGCCGTGACGGAGAACTGTCTGATATGGTTATGGAGGCAATAGGAACAAACATGGATCAGTATGGAATCGAACTTCTCAAATTCGAAACCAAGCAGCTGGATTTGCCGGATGATAATAAGGAAGCTGTGTATGAACGAATGATTTCTGAACGAGATAATATTGCAGCGACTTACAAGGCAGAGGGAAACTCCGAAGCAAAGGTGATTCGAAATAAAACAGACAAAGAAGTAGCAATCCAGATTTCTGATGCAAAAAAACAGGCAGAGATCCTGGAAGCAGAGGGTGAGCAGGAATATATGAAAATCCTTGCGCAAGCTTATGGAGAAGAGGACAGGAGTGAGTTTTATTCTTTTGTGAGAAGTCTGGATGCGCTGAAGACATCTATGAAAGGTGAGGGCAAAACAGTGATACTGTCTGCGGATTCACCGATTGCACAGATCTTTGAAGGGAAATAAAAGAAGAAGGCTTCGAATTTATAAAAATCTTACAAATTCGAATAAAAAACAGAAACATAGAATTGGCTTGACAGTAACGCAGAATTGTTCATATAATACAAATTAGCCAAAACTAATCTACTGATATAAGGTACTTGGAGAGAAAATTATTATAGAATAATTCAGGTGGGATCAAAATGAGAAAACTGATGCAAACTGATTTTGAAGAAATAAAGGAAACGAATATTCAGCTTCCATCTTCACGACGTGAGATTGCGGAAGACATGTTAGAGCAGATTTGTCTGATTGCGAATGCAGGAGCAGAGATTACGGTTGAGGAGTTATGCGGCCGTATGAATATGAGCAGAAGAGAAGTTAATTTTTGTCTGAAACAATTAAAAAATCATGGATATGTTGTCGGGGAGAAAGAGACGTATACAGGATTACAGGGGAAAGAAGCTGAATCAGGGATTTTTCTCACAGAGCTTGGGAAGATTACAGGTGAGGAATTTCAATATCGTCATGAAATTCTGAGGCAGTTTCTGCAGTTTGTGGGTGTTTCAGAGGAGAAGGCAGAAGAGGATGCCTGTCGTATGGAGCATGTGATCAGTGAGGAGACGGTTCAGCAGATTTGCAATTTTGTGGATTATGGAGATACTTTTGAGAGGATTTTGAAGCAGTCGGATCTGCGTAGCTGGTACCGGCCGGGGAGTTATCAGTTTCTTATGGGAATCTACCAGATAGAGAAGACGTATCCGAGAAGATTTGCCAGGGAATTTAAACGTTTTTCTGAGAATATCCGGCTGCATGTTACAGAAGATGAGAGCAGTTTTGAACTGATCAAAAGGGAAGGTGAGGCTTCAGCTCAGAATTTATGGTACAAAGATCCGGAACAGGGATGGATACAGGCGGAAGAGAGAATGGAAAATCCCCGGATACCATCTGGTGCATTTAAGTTTCTAACCCGATGTCAGGATCCGATCATAGAGGGAGTCGCGCTGATTGCGTTTACGAGAAAAGGTGAGAAGCCTGTTGACTGGAACAGCCGGGAACTTGATGTACATATCTGGAAGTCGGAGGGATAAGGGGCATGAATAAACAGGATAGTGTGGATCTTCTGTATCCCTCAATGCTTCAGATCCAGTATCTTATGGAACTGGAAAAGGTGGGGAAAAAGCGTGGAAGTGTTACAATGATTGCAGACATCTGTGGGGTGAGTCATGGACCGGTCAGTCGTTTCTTTAAAGAGTGCATGGAGAGAGGATATCTGACGGAGAAATATGAGTTTACTGCCGAGGGAACGCATGCCTTACTGATTTACAAGAAACTTCTGCGGGATGTGAAACTGTATCTGAAGGCAATGAATATTCCAGAAAAAGAGATTCCTGAGAAGATGCGGCAGTTGATTGAGAATGTAGATTATGATCTGCTCAGGAATATGATAAGGAATGGGAGGCAGACTGCCGAGCATATAAAGAAACAGGATAAGAGTCAGGAATATGCCAGAGATAGTCAGCACAGCAGGGAGCCGAATACATATTTTATTGAGAAAATATTGGAGAAAGGAAAGCTTCAGGTTGGGATTGCGGTTCATCAGATGAGCAGAAACAGTGAAACCAGGATTTCCATGGCTCATCAGGGATTTGAGCATCTTGCACTTATTCGAAATAATACACGCGGAAGCTGGCTGGAGCTGACAATCCGGGAGGTTAACGGACGATCCAGGATTGATGGAACCAGGATGTGGGGACATATTTCTTCTTTGAAATATGAGAAGCAGGGACAGCTTTATGAAGCGGTTATAAAGGACGGACATCTGAAAATTCCGCTCAGTGCCTGTCATTTTTTCCGTGGGAGGATGGGAAATGTAAAGGGCACAGTTCACATTACTGTTGCCTGTAATATTGGAAACGCACATATGCCGGAGAGTACAGCAGTGCTGACATTCTGGATGTAGGATTAAAGGTCGAAATGAAGAAAGTTCGGCCTTTTTATTATGCACAATTATGACAAAAAGCTGATTTTACAGGTATTTCAGAAATTCATAAACCGTTCTCATAAGGAACGAAACTGCAAAAATTAGTTGACGCTAATCCAATAGTACTGATACAATGACCTGGCGGTTAGCAATAGATAACCAGATAGAGAAAAGGATGGAGAAAATTATGAAACATACACTCAAAATCTTTTGGATGACACTGGGATTTTTGTGTCTTGGGCTTGGGACGGTGGGGATTGTACTGCCGATTCTGCCCACAGTTCCATTTTATATGGCAACGTTATTCTTTTTTGCCAATAGTTCAGAGAAGCTTCATTCATGGTTTCTTGAAACAAATTTATATAAGAAACATCTCGACAGTTTTGTGCAGAAAAGAGCTATGACCATGGGAACAAAACTCCGCATCATGGGAACGGTAACTGTAATCATGGGCATAGGATTTTTATGTATGAAAAATGTGCCGATTGGCAGAATCTGTCTGATCGTGGTCTGGATCTGCCATGTATTGTATTTTTTCTTGAGAGTAAAAACAGAAAAAGAAATACTGGAAGGTGCAGAATAACATGAACAAAGTGGAAAAGAAACGTCAGAGAGAGCAGCACGTTGTGGAAGAAATGATCCAACTGTATTGCCGGAAAAATCATTCCAAAGAAGAACGTCAGGGCAGAAAGATGTGCCCTGTCTGTCAGGAACTTTCCGATTACGCAAAGTTTAGAAGCCAGAAATGTCCGTTTATGGAGCAGAAGACATTCTGTGCAAACTGTAAGGTACACTGTTATAAACCGGAGAAGAGAGAACAGATCTGTCAGGTAATGAGATTCTCGGGACCGAGGATGATTTTGTATCATCCGTTTTTTGCAGTTTGGCATCTGATTTGCAGCAAAAAAGAAAAGGGGAACTTATGATAAAAACAAGACTGGTGGGATTATTATCCCATGCGAAAAAATATATTGTATATACGATCCTGTGGCAGTGGGCAGCACTTCTGTCGCAGGTGTTGGCAGTTTTTTCAATCGCAGATTTACTGGAAAAGGTCGTATATCAGAATGTGACAACAACAGTCGTTGAACGAACAGTAATTGCGCTGATTCTGGTAGTGATCATTAGATTCATTTGTGAGAGAATGGGGGCAAGATCATCTTATCTGGCCTGTGTGGATGTGAAGCGTATCCTGCGTGAAAAGATTTATGAAAAGATGCTGAAGCTTGGAGCATCCTATAATGAACAGGTATCTTCTTCAGAGGTGGTTCAGGTATCAACGGAAGGTGTGGAGCAACTGGAAACTTATTTCGGAAAATATCTTCCGCAATTATTTTATAGTCTGATCGCACCGGTGACACTGTTTGTCATTCTCAGCAGAGTGAGCCTGAAAGCCAGTATAATCCTTCTGATCTGCGTACCGCTGATCCCGGTTTCCATTGTGGCAGTACAGAAAATTGCGAAGAAGTTATTGGATAAATACTGGAGCATTTATACTGGTCTTGGAGATTCTTTCCTGGAAAATCTGCAGGGACTGACAACTCTGAAAATTTATCAGGCAGATCAGCAGAAGGCAGACGAGATGGACATGGAATCTCAGAACTTCCGCAGAATCACCATGAAAGTTCTGACCATGCAGCTAAACTCTACTAGCGTGATGGACATTGTGGCATATGGCGGTGCAGCAATTGGTATGGCAGTGGCAGTATCTGAATTTCTGAAAGGAAATATCAGCATTTCCGGAACTTTATGTATAGTTCTTCTGGCAAGTGAATTCTTTCTGCCATTAAGACTTTTGGGATCTTTTTTCCATATTGCAATGAATGGTATGGCGTCAAGTGACAAGATTTTTAAAATATTAGATTTACCGGAACCACAGACAGGAGAGAAGATTTTGCCTGAAGGATCATTGGATATTTCTTTTAAGAATGTACATTTCGCATATGAAGAAGATAGAGAGATTTTAAAAGGAATCGATCTGTACCTTCCGGCGGGAAGTTTTGTGTCTCTGGTAGGAGAATCCGGATGCGGAAAGAGTACGATCGCAGGGATCATTTCTGCAAAGAACAGAGGATTTACCGGAGAGATTACTATTGGCGGTGTGCCGCTTTCCCAGGTGAAAGAAACAGATCTGATGAGACATGTGGTACTGGTCCGCCACAACAGTTATCTGTTTAAGGGAACAGTGGAAGAGAATCTTAGAATGGCAAAACCGGATGCAACAGAAGCGGAAATGGAGGAAGTTCTTGTTAAGGTAAATCTCCTGGGATTTCTGCAGACTCAGGACGGACTGCAGACAAAACTTCTGGAAAAAGCCGGCAACCTGTCCGGCGGACAATGCCAGAGGCTGGCGATTGCCAGAGCATTACTGAGAGACTCGGCAGTATATATTTTTGATGAGGCTGCTTCCAATATTGATGTGGAGAGTGAAGAACTGATTATGGATGTGATCCACCAGCTTGCCAGAACAAAGACAGTGCTTCTGATCTCACATCGACTGGCAAATGTGGTAAATTCCGACCAGATTTATTTCCTGAAAGACGGAGAAATAAAGGAAAGTGGAAAACATGAAGAGCTGATGCAATTGAATGGTGAATACAGACATCTGTATGACAGTCAGATGGCATTGGAGAACTATGGAAAGGAGGAACCTGTGGATGTCTGATACGAATAAAAAAAGTATGCAGAAAAGTACAGTGCAAAAGAAGATGGTGAATGAAAGCATAGCATCATATGGAGCGGCTGCAACGAAAAAACGCAGAAGTGCTATCTCGATTATGGGAAGTCTGATCGGTCTGGTGAAACCATTGCTTCATATCATGCTGGCAGCGATCATCCTGGGAACAGCCGGATATCTCTGTGCTATTTTCCTGACTATTCTTGCAGGGCAGGTAATTGTACATGGAGTTATTGCAGGAGGTGCAGGAAGTATAAAAACGATCATAACTGTAATGATCATCATAGCAGTTCTCCGCGGAATATTGCATTATGCAGAACAATACTGCAATCATTTTATTGCATTTAAACTTCTGGCAATCATCCGTCACAAAGTATTCGCAGCACTGCGGAAGCTCTGTCCGGCGAAGCTGGAAGGACGGGACAAGGGAAACCTGATCTCTATCATTACAACAGACATCGAACTTCTGGAAGTGTTTTATGCACACACAATATCGCCGATTGCCATTGCAACCCTGACTTCTCTGGTCATGGTGATATTTATCGGAAGATATCACTGGCTGGCAGGAATCCTTGCGCTGATTGCGTATCTGATCGTGGGAGTCGTGATTCCTATGTGGAACGGCAAGTGTGGAAGCCAGATGGGAATGGAATTTCGTACAAACTTCGGTGAATTGAACAGCTTTGTATTAGATTCCCTTCGTGGTCTGGATGAAACAATCCAGTACGATCAGGGGGAGAAACGAAAAGAACAAATGTCTGAGCGCTCCAGAAGTCTGGCGGGAATGCAGGAGAAATTAAGCAAAATGGAAGGCACTCAGAGATCATTTACAAATCTGGTGATTCTGCTGGCATCCTTTGGAATGCTGGCACTGACTGTATGGCTTTACGGAAAAGAAGAGATCGGATTCGAGGGAATCCTGACCTGTACCATTGCAATGATGGGTTCTTTCGGACCGGTGGTGGCACTGTCCAGTCTGTCCAACAATCTGAATCAGACGCTGGCAAGCGGAGAGAGGGTTCTGTCTTTATTGGAAGAAACACCCATGGTGGAAGAAATCTCCGGGAATGTGGATATAAGAACTGATTCTGATAATGAAATTTCAAATACATCTATTGTCTCAGAAAATACAGATAATGATATAAGAAATCAAAATAATAGTCCGGAAAAAGAAAAATATATTTTGAAAGGTATTTTAACAGGCAGAGCAAAGAACAGCGTAAATGCATTCTCAGGTGCTGAAGCAAAGCATGTTACCTTTGCTTACGAAAATGAAACAATCCTGGATGATTATTCCCTGAAATTGGAGCCAGGCAAGATCACCGGTATCCACGGAGCCAGCGGTTCTGGCAAGTCTACACTCCTGAAACTGCTCATGCGTTTCTGGGATGTAAATCAGGGAAGTGTATCCGTAGATGGCGAAGATATAAGAAAAATCCAAACCAGACATCTGCGAGATATGGAAAGCTACGTAACACAGGAAACTCATCTGTTCCATGATTCCATTGCTAATAACATCGCAGTAGGTAGTCCGGGGGCTTCCAGAGAAGCAATCATCGAAGCAGCAAAGAAAGCTTCTATTCACGACTTTATAATGAAACTTCCGAAAGGCTACGACACAGAAGTCGGCGAATTGGGGGATACCTTATCCGGCGGGGAAAAACAGCGAATCGGAATCGCCAGGGCATTCTTACATGACAGTCCGTTGATCCTTATGGACGAACCAACATCCAATCTGGATTCCCTAAATGAAGGAATCATCCTGAAATCTCTGCGGGAAGCGTCAGAGAAAAAGACTGTAATACTTGTATCACATAGAAAATCTACTATGAATATCGTTGATACTGTATTTGAAATGAAAGATGGCAGGATTTCGTAATCCTAATATCAGAACTTATAGCAATCTTCTTAAATTCATTATTTATGAGGACTGCTTATAGAAGAGAGGCTGTTACACTAATTGCTTATGTAGTGTGACAGCTTTGTGTATTATGTCCTAAAAATTTGTTGCTGAAACGTAAGGAATAAATTTTCAAGAGCAGTGTTGATGTGTCGAAAACTATTGATTGACGGAACTGTATGTATTTGTTACACTGAATTTACATATTCGAGTTCCAGACCAGTCGGTCATCTTTTTCCCTTTATGAAAGCATGTACGAAAGATAAGGAGTATCCTATTTATGATATTTGTGCAAATTGGGTATTCAAACATTGTTGCCGTATGTTAGAATAGAAGTGAGGTATCTAATGAATAATACGATATTTGATGATG
>OLPC01003303.1_pt1 | contig 10803 bp, 2 predicted proteins | sample 1672341 | NCBI WGS metagenome assembly OLPC01 (sample SAMEA3136673, study PRJEB25190) | human gut metagenome | reverse complement strand
GTTGTGTACGGCGTGCTGACCCGTGGCCGCAACATCCCCGGCCCGGTGAACATCGCCTCCGCCATCGTGCTGATCGTCATCATGGTGGCTATCGGCTACAACCTGCCGCTCATGGGCATCTCCCTGTCGCTGGATTACAATACGTGGATGATCATCCTGGGCGTGTACATCTTGATCGCGTCGGTCGCCCCCGTGTGGATCCTGCTGCAGCCTCGCGACTACCTGTCCAGCTACCTGCTGTACGGCATGATCTTGCTGGCCGTCATCGGCATCGTGGGCGCATCCCTTATGGGCGCCGCCTCGAACCTGCAGATCCCTGCGTTCACCGGCTTCGTCGCCACGAACGCCGCGTTCGATGCCTCCACGGGTCAGGCCCTCGTCGACCAGGCCGGCAAGGCCATCACGAACAAGGCCGCCGCTTCGGGCTTCCTGTTCCCGGCGCTGTTCATCACCATCGCCTGCGGCGCCATCTCCGGCTTCCACAGCCTGGTCGCCTCCGGCACCACGTCCAAGCAGCTGGATAGGGAAGCGGAAGCGCAGCCCATCGGCTACGGCGGCATGCTCATCGAGTGCCTGCTGGCGGTTATCTCGCTGTGCGCCGTCGGCTTCGTGTGGAGCAAGTACGCCGCGGGCGGCTATGCCTCCCCGACCGCCGTCTTCGCCGACGGCCTGTCCCAGATGCTCGCATGCATCCCCGGCCTGGCCGACGTGCAGGGCTTGGCATATGCGCTGCTCATCCTGGCCGTTTCCGCGTTCTGCCTGACCTCGCTCGACACCGCCACCCGCCTGGCCCGCTACATGTTCCAGGAGCTGTGGACCCCCGTCGATGTGAAGCACGAGGACCTGACGGGCGTGCGCAAGGTCATGACGAACCCCTATGTCGCCACCATCATCACCGTGGTCATCGGCGTGTTCCTGGGCATGACCGGCTACACCATCATCTGGCCGCTGTTCGGTGCTGCCAACCAGCTGCTGGCTGCCCTGGCTCTGCTGGCCGTGGCTGCATGGCTGGGCAACGCGGGCCGCAACAACAAGATGTTCTTCGTGCCCATGGGCTTCATGCTGGCAGCCACGCTCACGTCGCTGGGCATCACGTTCTACCAGAAGACCCTGCTCATCATGAAGGGCGGCGACATCTTCGCCCCCGCCGTGCAGGCGCTGCTGGCCGTGCTGTTGTTCGTGCTGGCCGTGGTGCTGGCCGTCAAGGGCGTGAAGACCATCGTGGCAACTGCCAAGCGCAACGCCGCCTAAGCCGGTGCTTCGCTAAAGGGAAGTCGCGCGACTGCGCCTTTTGAGATTCAAAACCCCGTCGCAACATCGGTTGCGGCGGGGTTTTCGCGTCTACTCCCAGAACAGCTTCGTGAGGCCGACGCGGGATTGCGTGCCGGTTTTCTGATAGAGCGAGGTCAGATGCCGCTGGAGCACGCGCAGGGAGATGCCCATGTCCGCGGCCACATGCTTAAGCGGCCGCTCGTCGGCGGTGACGGTGGCAAGCACCTCGATCTCGCGCGGCGTGAGCGAGAAGCGGCCGGCGAAATCCGCAAGGTGCGCTTCGGGGTCGATGGCGGCATCGTCTGCGGAGGGCGCGGCGCCGGGTGTCGGGCCCTCCGCGGCTTCCGGCATCCCATCAGCTGCCCTTTTGACGGATGCGTCGCTGTCGTCGGGGCCAGGCATGGTGTTGCCCCCGGCAGCAGGCGTGCGCTCGCCGACCGCCGCTTGACCAGGCGTGATATTGCCCGCAGAGCCAGGCGCGCCGGCTTGCTGCGCAGCGTACCCTGCGACTTCGTCGCCCCTTGGACGTGGTTGCAAGTCCAGCATGCCGGCAGCGAAGAGCAGCGCGTTGATGCCGATGATCAGGGGAATCAGCAGCACGACCACTGCCACGGGATTCGTCAAATCGATCACCAGCAGCGCGGGTGCGCCGATTGCGATGGCGGTCACGTTGTTGAGCGCCCGCCCCATGCTGCACCACAGGTCGGGGGCGCGTAGGAACTGCGCTATCCAGATGAACACCGCGGTGTAGAACGTCGTGAACACGCCTGAGCCTAGGAAGTAGACGACTTCCCTGATGACGTACGGCCCGCCTGCCTCCACCCCGAGCATCGCGCCGACCGAGAGCAGCATCATCCAGAACATGACGATGCCCAGGTAACGCGCCCGGTGCAGGTCGAACAGCACGCCGCCGGCAAAGCCTCCGACGGCCATCAGAACGCGGGGCGTTACGTTGGTGTATTGGCTGGTCCAGAGCGAGTCAATGTCTATAAAGGTGTAGAGCGTGTTGAACAGCACGGAAAACAGCAGCACCAAGGCGAAGATCACGATGACGGCGGTGCGAGGGGCCATATGGTCGAGACGCCATCCGGCGAACTTGCTGCTTACGAGGTGATTTCCTCCGCGTTGTTCCCGCAATGCGGAAAAGTCTGCGAGCGCGGATCGGGGCGGCCATATGCGCGCATTGATCGCGCCCAGGGCGATGATTCCCGCGGAAAGCACGACGGCCTCGATCAGGTGGTTCGACGTGAATTTGAACAAGGGGATCTGCGCGAGCACGCCGAGCGCGTGGCTGCCTCCGATCAGCGTTGCGAATCGCGCGATGTTGCGCGACCTCACGCACGTTGCCCAGTACGCGGTGGCGCCGGCGAGCCCGATAAGGAAGAACCCACCCGCACCTGTGCACACGATCGCCAGCGGCGAGGATGCGAAAGCGACGCCGACAAGGCACGCGACCCCAAGGACGGTGACAGCTCCCATGAACACCGGTCGGCCTTTTTCGCCGACAAGACGGTTTTTGAGGGGAAAGGCCAGCAGGCCCAGGGTGCTGGCGCCTTGGATGGGGAGCTGCGAGAGAAAGGGGCCGTGCCCTCCGGATTGAGCTAGGTTGGTTTGGAAGAACAGCGTCGACTCAAGGAACACGAAGAAGAACAACGTAAGTGCGCAAAAGAGCAGTCTATTTTCGCGTTTCGCGTTGCCCATCGTGCCCCTCCTTCCAGGCGTGTCTATGCCTTTTCTTTATTATATCCCGTGCTGCGTTTCCTTCGTTTTTCAATTTCCCCCAGATGGCTAACTTTGGCTGCGAGTTCTCGGGGAGTGTTTGTAGTTTGGCCGTATTGTCCATGGGGGTCGTTTATACGACCCCCTGACGCCCCTTCGCCCACCTGCGAAAACGGAATAGCCGGGTCGCACGTTCGCATATACGGCGTAGTTCCATGTGTCCCCCTTTGGCGATGATGTGACCAGGAGGTGCAACGGCTAAACGCCGTCTGCGCCGCTGGCGCGATGCGCGGTTACGGGCTGTGCGCGCGTTCGACGATTGGCGAGGGATGTCGACGTCGGCGAGCGCCATGGCATGGGAGAACCGTGCGGGAAGGAGCGGGCCCATGAAGACGTCAGGGTACCGGAAAAGCCCGAGCGCGCGCATATGCAAGCGCAAGGGGATATGGAAGGCCGCGATGCGGTGGAAGGAGGCGAGGACATGAAATCGACGAAGCGTTTCAAGGCAGCGTTAGCCGCCGTGCTGGTGCTTGTGTTGTCGCCGCTGTTCGGCGGCGCGGCGTTCGCAGAAGGTTCATCGGCGGTAACGTACGGCGGAAACAAGACCGTTGTTACGGACCCCTCGACCATTTGGGATTGGTCGGGGCTTATCAAGAGCGACACGTCGAGCGTCGGGCGCATCTGGACCGACAAGACCGTGTCGGACAATGAGATCAGCAAGAACGGTGTCACCGTGGACAAGGCGAATGGTGCGGACTTCCTGACCGCGCTCACGGCGCTGTCGTCCACCTCTAACCTGTCCGATACGGCGACCACGCCGCTTGACATCGTGCTGGTGCTCGACGCATCCGGGTCGATGGATAACGCCATGGGCGGCGGCGATGACACAAAGCGCATCGCTGCGCTCAAGAGCGCAGCGAACTCGTTCATCGATAAGGTCGCTGCGCAGAACGCGGCGGTCAAGGATGCGGCCAAGCAGCATCAGGTCGCTATCGTGAAGTTCGCCGGAAGCAAGACCGACAAGGTCGGCAACGACACGTATCGCGATGGCCAGTATTGGTACAACTACAGCCAGGTGATGAAAACGCTGGCTCCGTGCACCAATGACACAAAAGGCGCCTTCTCGTCCCAGGTGAACGCCATCGAACCTGCCGGCGCAACGAATGCCGCCGCAGGCTTGGAGCTTGCGAAGGGCCAGGCCGGCCGTTCCGATGCCAAGAAGGTCGTCATCTTCTTCACCGACGGCACGCCAACGACCCAGAGCAATTTCTCTCCGGAGGTCGCCTCGAACGCCGTTGGAAACGCTAAGGATATGAAGGACAAGGGTGCTGTGGTGTATTCCATCGGCATCTTCCAGGGCGCCGATCCGGCCAAGTATCCCGATCCCGATGACGTTTCCAATGAGAACAAGTTCATGCATGCCGTGTCGAGCAACTACCCGTCTGCGACGTATTCATATGAGAAAACGAGTTGGTGGCAGGGCGAATACAAATGGAGCTTCGGCGACCGCGCGAAGGGCTCCGACGGTAAAGACGCCACGTTCTATAAGAGCGCGACCAACGCCGATGAGCTGAAGCATGTGTTCGACGACATCTCCAAGGAGACCTCGAAGGGTTCCGGCTATCCCACGAAGACGACTGAAGGCTTCGAGCACGAAACCGGCTACATCACCTTTGACGATCAGCTGGGCGATTACATGCAGGTCACCGACCTGTCCAAGCTCGTGTACAACGGAATGGTCTACGGCTGCAACTCCAAGACCACGGATGGAAACGTCGACACGTACCATTTCAGCGGCAGCGTGAACTCCGGTCTTGCTGCTGCCGATCTGAAAGACGTCAAGATCACCGTCACGCGTTCGGACGATGCTGCAGTGGGCGACAAGGTGCAGGTGAAGGTGCCCGCAGCCTTGATCCCGCTGCGCAACTTCGCCATCGACCTGGCGAAGGATACCATGAGCGTCTCGGACACCACGCCGATCTCGGTGCTGTACTCTTCCGGCGTGAAGCCGGCGGCGCTCGGTCTGCTGGAGAATCCCGATGACACCATGAAGGCGTATATAGCGAAGAACGCCGACGCAACGGGCAAGGTGAGCTTCTATGCCAACAAGTGGACCGGCAAGGAAACGGGCGATGCGGTCGCTACGTTCGAGCCGGCTGGAGGCAATAGCTACTATTACTTCACGCAGGACACGCCCGTCTATACCGATGAGGCCTGCACTATTCCTGCGAAGTCGGTAGAGAAGGGTTCCACGTACTACTACAAGCACAATTACTACGCCATGGAAGGCGGCAAGCCCGTCGCGAAGACCGAGCATGTGTCCTTCCCCGGTGGTGCCGCTGAGCAAGTCGAGGGTGCTATCGCCAAGGATCCCACGGGTGCCTGCTATCTCAAGTCCGGCACGCCGCGTTTGACCTACATCAACGAACTGCACAAGGTCAAGGAAGAGAACCGCACGGCCACGGCCACGGACGTTCTGAACCCGAAGTGGAGCGGCATTGGGCAGTCCACCGCGCAAAAGCTCATCAACGCCCATCTGGGCAATAACGGCAAGCTGAGCGTCGATGTGCCCGGCACGATGACGGTGACGAAGCAGCTGAAGCTGCCCGATGGGTACAATGCGGATGATTTCGCGAACGAATCCTTCGAGTTCACCATCGCCATGCAAGATGCCGTCGGCAAGAGCTTCAACGCCGTGGTGAAGAACGCGAACGGCGAGCAGCAAGGCGGTAAGTTCGTGCTGACGTTCGGCCAGAACGGCGAGGCGAAGCATTCCCTGAAGCCGGGCGAGACCCTGTACGTGTACGGGCTTTCCGCAGGCTGGGACTATAAGGTAAGCGAGACGTCGCGCGACGGCTTCACGGCAGAGGCCGCCGGTGCGGAGGGTCAGATCGCCGCTGGGGAAACGAGCGCGGTAACGTACAAGAACACGTACGCCGCATCCGGCACGCTGGATGGTGAGACGTACCTCAAGGGCGAGAAGGTGCTGACCGGACGCGCTTGGCTTGAAACCGACGAGTTCACGTTCATTCTGAAGGATGCCGACACGTCCGTTGAGGCGCCGATGCCGTCGCTGCCGGCCAACACCCTGGGCGAGACGCACGTCAAGGTAACGCAGCCGTCTGGCACTCCGGCTGATACAAACGTGCCCTTCAACTTCCAGGACATCAGCTACACGAAGCCGGGCACGTACACGTATGAGATTTGGGAGTCCGAGGCGCTCAGCACTTTGAATCCCGGCGTGAGCGCATCCCAGGCGTTGTACCAGGTCGTCGTGACGGTAACCGACAAGGACCACAATGGTACGCTGACGGTGGAGTCTAAGATGACGAAGCTGGTAGGCGATGACGGCGTGAAATATGAGAAGCCGCAGCCTATCGAGGACGATACGGCAAAGTTTGTGAACGAGTACAACACCTCTGAGGTGAAGTGGACTCCCAGCGGAACGAAGACGTATACGGACGCAACGGGCGAGAACCCCCTTAAACTGGACATGTTCCACGTGATTGTTTGCACGGACAACGCCAAGGCGCCGTTGCCCGAGGGCGGAGGCGCGACGCGCGTCGATCGCGATAAATGGCGCGGCGTTCTGACCACGGTCGAGGCAGGCGGCGGCATCGCGTTCCCGCAGGCGACGTTCACGTTTAACGATATTCCTTACGGGGAGACCGATGCTACCTTCGAATACAAGATCGTCGAGGCGGTCGAGGTCAACGGCGAGTGGCGTGCTGTGCGAGATATCCTGGACGACAAAACCTTCGACCCGGCGGGTATGGTGTACGATCGGACGGTTTGGACCGCGAAGGTGACCATCAAGGATGTTGCCGGCGAACTTAAAGTGAGCGCCGAGTACTACGAGAACGATAGCGAAGAGCCGATTACCGGCGCCATGTTCAGTTTCGATAACTCGTACAAACCCGATTCCGCTAAGCTCGAGGGCGATACGGCGATTCACGGCACCAAGGTGCTGACCGGCCGCGATATGGCGGAAGGCGAGGCGTTCGGCTTCAAGCTGAGCGCGGCGGATGGCGCCACGCAGAAGGCCATTGACGACGGCAGCATCATCATCCCGAAGGGTGCCGAAGAAGCCGTGGTGAGCGGCGCGAAGGCGGGCGATGAGACTAGGTTCTCCTTTGGCGAGATGACGTTCAAGAAGCCCGGCACGTATTCGTTCGCGGTGCAGGAGGATAAGTACTGCGGCAACGATCTTGACGCAGCGGGCGCTGCAACCGGCGGCATCGTGTTCGATCGCCATGTGCACAAGGTAACGGTTAAGGTGACCGATGACCGTACGGGCAAGCTGGTCGCCGCGGTGAGCTATGACAACGGGCCGGCGAAGTTCGTGAACAAGTACGAGCAGAATGCGCAGTTCTCCGGCATCACCGTCCAGAAGACGCTGCACGGCCGCGACATGGCAGCTGATGAGTTCTCCTTCAGCATCCATGGCGTGAAATCCGATACCGTGTCTGCGGAAGATGCCGAAGCCCGCTTGACGGATTCCGACCGCAGCTTCACCAACGCCGCGCGTGCCGATGGCATCGCGTGCGATATGGCGAAGATGAACGGAGTCGCATTCACGCAGGATGATATCGGCAAAACGTTCGCGTACGAAGTGCGCGAGGTCGTGCCCGCTGCGGCAGATGCTAAACCCGGCGTCTCCTATGATGACAGCGTGCATACGCTCGAGATCACGGTGGGCATGAGCAGCGATGCCGATAAGCATCTGACGCTGACCACCAAGCTGGATGGGAAGGTTATCGATCCCGCGACCGAGCCTGTGGCGTTCGTGAACGGCTATCAGGCAACCCCGACCAGCTATGACACCGCAACCGCCGGCCTGAACAAGGTGCTCGAGGGCCGTAATTGGACCGATGCCGACAACTTCACGTTCGAGCTGAAGGCGCTCGATGGCGGTCCGCTGCCTAAGGATGCCGCGGGCAACGATGTGGCCACCGCGACGGTGACCAAGGCGAACGCGGAGAGCTTCGGATTCGGCGCGATCGAGTTCACGTCCGACATGGTGAAGGCCGAGCCCGACCATAAGCGCACGTTCACTTACGAGGTGCGCGAGGTCGTGCCCGCCGATGGCCATAAGCTGCCGGGCATCCAGTACGACGACAACGTGGCCACCATCAAGGTGACGGTGTCCGACGATGGCTCCGGTATGCTCAAGGCCTCTGCGGTCGCGGAGAACACCAGGTTCGTGAATCGCTATGCCGCTGAGATCGATTACACGGCGGCGGGCGGCCTGAACGTGGCCAAGACCCTGACCGGCCGCGATATGGCTGAGGGGCAGTTCACGATCAAGGTGACCCCTGGCGACGAGGCGTCGGCGTACGCGCTGGGCCTGCCGCTGGAAGGCGCCGAGATCGCCATGCCCGCAGCTGCCGACGGCGTGCAAGCCGTGAAGTCCGTGCTGGGCGAGCAGCACGTGGTGCTGCGTCAGAGCGACGTGGGCAAGACGTACACCTATAAGGTGGTCGAGGCGGTAGGCGAAAAGGTTACCGGCTACACCTACGACACGACGGAGTACACGGTAACGGTGATGACCTGGGACGACCCGCAGAAGGCCGCATTGACGGTCACCACCGAGGTGGCCGGGCCTGAGGGCATCAAGACGTACGTGTACGGCGCAGACCCGTCTGCTGCCGGCACGGGCCCCGCGGTGGTCCCCTTCGCCAACACGTATGCCGCCTCCACCGATAACCCGGGCGGCACCGCCGCTCAGGTGACGGCGACCAAGGAGCTCACGGGACGTCCGCTTTCTGCTGGTGAGTTCACCTTCGCGGTGAAGTACGCAACGGGCGGGGACGACCTGCGGACGGCTAAGAACGCGGCAGATGGCACCGTGACATTCGACGACCTTCATTACACCACAGAGATGCTTGAGGGTCTGGTGAAGGACGGCAACGCCTCCAAGACCTCCGACAAGGGCGCCACCTCGTGGACGGTGAGCTACCTGGCGTACGAGAAGACCGACGGCCTGGCCGGCCAGGGCATAACGGCGCAGGCGCAGCCGATCCCGTTCACGGTGACGGTCGTGGATAACGGCGACGGCTCGCTTACGGCAACGGCGAACCTGGGCGATGGCCTGAAGTTCGAGAACACGTACTCCACGGGCGATCCGGTGCAGGTGGGCCTGTCCGGCGTCAAGATGCTGCAGGCGGCACCCGGGCTTGCCCCGGCCTCCATCGAGGGCAAGTTCACCTTCACGGTGACCTCCGACGATGCGGCCGCTCCCATGCCCGAGCGCACCACCGCCAAGAACACGGCGGACGGCAACGTGGACTTCGGCTCCATCACGTTCACGTTGGACGACCTCAACCGCGCCCTGGGCGTGAACGGCCAGACGGCCGCCGTAGATGCCGACAAGGCTGAAGCGGATGCCGCGAAGGCTGCTGATCAGGCAGCACCGGCTAAGGAAGCCGACGCCGATGCCGCGAAGGCCGCCGATGCCGATGCATCGAAGGCTGCCGCAGACGCCGACAAGGCTGCCGCGGGTGCGGATAACGCTTCCGCTAAGGCGGCCGACGAGGGCGACAAGCCCGTAGCCGCCGACCAGGGCGACAAGCCCGCGGCAGGCGACGAGCAGGGTGCGGGTGCCGTGGCGGCTTCCGATGCCGCGAGCGGCACGGTTGACAAGGTTGCCCCCGGCAACCAGCCGGCCGATCAGCCGGCTAACCCGGAGCCCGAATCCGGCAAGCCGCGTTCCCATGTGTTCACCTATAAGGTGACGGAGAGCGGTTCCGTACCCGGCGTGATCAACGACGCCGCGGCGACCAAGACGGTCAGCTTCAAGGTGACCGACGACGGCGCCGGCAAGCTGACGGTCGAGCGCCAAGGCGATGCGGCAACCCCGGCGTTCTCCTTCGCCAACACCTACACGGTGGAGCCTGCTAGCTCCAGCGTGACCGATCAGGTGACGGTGACCAAGACGCTGACGGGTCGCGACATGGCCGCCGGCGAGTTCGCGTTCGAGCTGCTCGAGGGCGAAGATGTGGTGGCGACCGGCGCTAACGCCGCTGACGGCAGCGTGACGCTGAGCGCGGTGAAGTACACGCAGCCCGGCACGCATCGCTACACGTTGCACGAGTTCGGGGGCGGCACCATTGCCAACGGCGTAACGTACGACGGCGCGACGTACACCGTGGTCACCACGGTGAAGGACAACGGCGACGGCACGCTCAGCGTGGCCCATGCGCTGGAAGGCGCGCGCGAGGCGACCTTCGCCAACGCCTACCAGGCAACGCCCACGACGGTGGTCATCGGCGCCTCCAAGATGCTGGTGGGCAAGAACCTTGAGGACGGGCAGTTCACGTTCGTGCTGACCGCGGCCGACGGCACCGAGCTGAAGGCGAAGAACGCCGCCGACGGCAAGATCGCCTTCCCGGCGTTGACGTTCGACAAGCCCGGCACGTACGAGTTCGCGCTCACCGAGCTCGACGATGCGCAGGCGAACGTGACGTACGACAAGCACGCGTACAAGGTGACCGTGACGGTCGTCGATGACGGACTCGGCCACTTGAACGCAACGGTGGCAGGCGATGCCGACGTGCTCGCGTTCACGAACACGTACGCCGAGCCTCCGGCGCCCGTGCAGCCCACGCAGCCCGGCGGAAAGACCTTCACGCCGAGCGGGCTGGTCGGCAAGGTTCTGACGCAGACGGGCGATGACAAGCTTGCCCTGGTCCTGCCGCTTACGGCAGTGGCCCTGGCGGGTGCGGCATCCATCGTGGCGCTGTGCATCATGCGCCGTCGCGATAAGCGCTAGCGCACCCGTTCCCGGCGAAGGCCGGATAGAGGAAACCCGCC
>OLPC01003299.1_pt1 | contig 10823 bp, 7 predicted proteins | sample 1672341 | NCBI WGS metagenome assembly OLPC01 (sample SAMEA3136673, study PRJEB25190) | human gut metagenome | reverse complement strand
CTATCAAGTCAAACTTCCGTGAAGGTCTTGACGTACTGGAATACTTCATGTCTGCACATGGAGCACGTAAAGGTATGTCCGATACAGCTCTTCGTACAGCCGATTCAGGTTACCTGACAAGACGTATGGTTGACGTTTCTCAGGATCTGATCGTACGTGAGACAGACTGCTGTGAAAACAGAGATGAGATCTCAGGTATGTATGTAGAATCTTTTGTAGATGGTAAAGAAGAGATCGAAGGACTTCAGGAGCGTATCACAGGTCGTTTCTCCTGTGAGACAATTAAGAATAAAGATGGCGAAGTTATCGTAAAAGCCAACCATATGATCACACCGAAACGTGCTGCCCGCATCATGAAAGAAGGCGTGGACAACCAGACAGGCGGATCTATCGAGAAAGTTAAGATCCGTACAATCCTTACATGTAAATGTAAAGTTGGTATCTGTGCGAAATGTTACGGTGCGAACCTTGCAACCGGCGAGCCGGTACAGGTTGGTGAATCTGTCGGTATCATCGCTGCTCAGTCTATCGGTGAGCCAGGTACACAGCTTACCATGCGTACTTTCCACAGTGGTGGTGTTGCCGGTGGAGATATCACACAGGGTCTTCCTCGTGTCGAGGAGCTTTTTGAGGCAAGAAAGCCGAAAGGTCTTGCCATCATCACAGAGATTCCTGGTGTTGCTGTTATCAATGACACTAAGAAGAAACGTGAAGTTATCGTTACAGATCAGGAAACAGGTGAATCCAAGACTTACCTTATTCCATACGGATCCCGTATCAAGATCACAGACGGACAGATCCTTGAAGCAGGTGATGAACTTACAGAAGGTAGCGTAAATCCGCATGATATCCTGAGAATTAAGGGTGTACGTGCAGTTCAGGATTATATGATCCGTGAAGTACAGCGTGTATATCGTCTCCAGGGTGTTGAGATCAGCGATAAGCATATCGAAGTTATCGTTCGTCAGATGTTGAAGAAAATCCGTATCGAAGATAACGGAGATACAGAATTCCTTCCTGGAACACTGGTTGACTTCCTTGAATACGAGGACGTTAACGAGCAGATGGAAAAAGAAGGCAAACAGCCTGCAGATGGAAAACAGGTTATGCTTGGTATTACCAAGGCATCTCTTGCTACAAACTCCTTCCTGTCAGCCGCTTCCTTCCAGGAAACAACTAAGGTTCTGACAGAGGCTGCTATCAAGGGCAAAGTTGACCCGTTGATCGGTCTGAAAGAGAACGTAATCATCGGTAAACTGATCCCGGCTGGTACTGGTATGAAACGCTACAGCGAAGTAAGACTGGATACTACAATGCCTGAACCACATCATGAGTTAGAGGAAGCAGAAGAGCTTCAGGACGAAGAACTGAAGGATGAAGAACTTATCACAATGGAAGAAGAACTTCCGGAAGATGAGGAATTCGATGTTGAGGAATCTGACGTTGAGGAAGATTCTGCTGAAACAGAACAGGAAGAGTCCGAAGATAACGAATAATTATATGAAGATGCAGATTTCTCAGGAAGTCTGCATCTTTTTTTGTCAAAATATATCGACAGGAAACTAACATCAGATACTGCAGGAAAGTATGATATATGGAAGAAAATGTAAAAAAGAAAAATACAAAGAAACCTATCTTTTCTGTTATAATTTCAGTATAATAAGAAAAATATAAAGAAACAAAAAAGGAGGTGCAGCATGGACAAGGAACTGCCGGTTTCCGCATGGCCGGAGTGGAAGATTATTGAGAAGATCGGCGAAGGCTCTTTCGGCAAGGTTTATAAAGCGCAGCGCACAGAACGGGGAAAATCTTTCTATTCAGCAATTAAGATCATCAATATTCCCGGAAGCCAGAGCGAACTGAACAGTGTACGGTCTGAAACCGGAGATGACCAGGCAGCCAGACAGTATTTCCAGAATCTGGTAGAAGAATGTATCCAGGAAATCAGCACCATGGAGTATTTCCGCGGAAATTCCTACATTGTATCCGTAGAGGACTTCAAGGTAATGGAATATCTGGATGCCATCGGATGGGAAATTTCCATACGTATGGAATATCTTACTAGTTTTATGGACTGCTGCGCGGAGAAACAGCTCACTGAGAATGAAGTGATACAGCTTGGCCTGGACTTAAGTAAGGCTCTGGAATACTGCAGGAAGCTGAATATTATTCACCGGGATATTAAACCGGAGAATATTTTTGTGTCCAGATTCGGAGATTTCAAGCTGGGAGACTTCGGCATTGCCCGGGAACTGGAACGCACTATGAGTGGTTTTTCGAAAAAGGGTACTTATTCTTATATGGCACCTGAGATGTATAAAGGTGAGAAATATGACAGCGGAGTGGATATTTATTCACTGGGTATTGTACTATATAAGCTTATGAACCATAACAGACTACCTTTTATGAATCTGGAGAAACAGTTTATCACTTACAGGGATAAAGAGAATGCGCTGACCAGACGAATGTCCGGGGAACAGATGGAACCTCCGGCAGAGGCAGGCAGACTGTTTGCACAGATCATCCTGAAGGCGTGCGCCTTTGATCCGGCCAAACGATACCAGACTCCTGAGGAATTTTACAGGGATCTGGATGATCTGAAACACGGCAGAATGACCGGAAGGGCTCAGAAGACTTCAGAAATTAAACAGAAAGATCGTCCAGCTCCGACATCTTCAGGAGAGACGGAGCCGAAATCCAGGAGTCAGGCATATAAGACGGCTACAGTACAGCCGAAACAGGTACATCCGGCAGAAACGGTTAAAGTTTCACAGCCAGTTCAGCAGTCGATTTCACAGAAGGACAGAGAACAGAATATTGCACAGTCTGCCAGAATCATGGCAGCCAGAAGACGCCGCAGAAAGAAAGAGAAGATGTTGAGAAGAGCCCTGGTTGCAGCAGTGGTGGGACTTGCAGTTCTGATCGCAGGAGGACTTTATATCAGAATCAGCATGCATAATTCTTCCGATGCTCCGGGAAACAGTCTGGTAGATATTCTGGACAATGACAAATATGGCATTGACAAAGGAGATTCCAAGGATTTCACAACAGCGATCGAGAACATTAAAGACCGAGCCACAACTATCACGGATGATCTGGACAGTTATGACTGGGTAGGGTCAGAAGGCACAGTGCTCAGATACCTGAAACGTGTAAAGACAGTTGAGAATGCAGATGGAAATCTGGATATAGAGAGTCAGTGTATGAAAGCGCTGATCTATCCGGCAGAGTCCGGTGAGAAGAAGTACGAAGAGTATTTCTACTGGGATGAGAAGCTGTTTTTCGCATATATTTGGTATGACGAAACAGCAGAGTATTATTATTATGATGACGGTGAGCTGATCCGCTGGATCGATGCCAATGGAACATGTCACGATAATGAAACTGATAATGACGAATATGTAAAGCGCGGTAAGAAATACTGGAATAATTCACTGAAAGCATTGAAGGGAGAGGGAACGAAAACAGAAGATGGCATATCAGATTGAGTATGCCTATACCTGCCATATGGGCAGGGTACGGGCAAACAATGAGGATAATTTCTGGTGCTGCGGTGAGCTTCTTCCTGCAGAAAATCATGGAACCCAGGGAATCCGGTCGGAAACCATTTCCGGAAACAGAACACCTGCGCTGGCTGTATTTGACGGTATGGGCGGAGAGAGCTGCGGAGAAATGGCAGCATTCGTGGCTTCCCGGGAATTTGGAAAATACTACAGTGCCAATAAACGCACACTGAGAGATGTACCGGAAGATTTTATCCAGGGTGTGTGTAAAAGCATGAATAAGGCAGTGTGTGGTTACAGTGAGGAGAATCATATCCAGAGTATGGGGACAACTCTGGCGATGACGCTGTTTACCCCGGAATCCATGTTTGTATGCAATCTGGGAGACAGCCGGATCTATTTTTCTGACGGGGAGCATTTCAGACAGGTATCTACGGATCATGTCCTTGGAAGAAATCTTCTGGGAAAAGCTCCGCTGACACAGTATCTGGGAGTGCCGGAAGAACAGCAGATTCTGGAACCGTCCATCCAGGAAATTGAACATAAAGAGGGATATCGATATCTTATGTGTTCAGATGGAGTGACAGATATGCTCTCGGACGGTGAGATCGCAGATATACTTGCCAGGGAAATTCCACTGGCAGATATTGTGGAACTTCTTCTGGAACGTGCATTGCAGAAAGGCGGACGGGATAATGTAACGATCGTCCTGTGTGAAGTGCAGAAACAGGATTCAGGAAGAAGACTGAAAACCTGGCTGAAAGGACTTAAGGACAAAAATGAGAGGTGATGCAGCATGAAAAATCGTATGCAGGATCTGGATTTTGAACAGACAGTGGCATTTGATAAGGTACAGGACTATGAATTTACCAGAAAGGCGGCACAGAGATTCCGGCAGGTAGTAAGTTTGGACAGCTTCGAGGATGAAGATGCTGACGTGATCTTTCACTATCTGTATAAAGAAATGACGCTGGTTTCTTTTGGTGATCATCTGAAACGTTACATATACGAAAGAGCGGAACTGGAGGAACCTTTCTCTGAGGTTCCACAGGAAGTATATAAAGATATCATTCTGGATTCTTTCAAAGAAACCTATACGCCGAAGTCCATGAATCCTACATCTACGAAGCTGTCGGCTCTTGTAAATAACTGGCTGAACCAGGCATCTGTAAAAAGAGAGACAGTCTTTCTGCTGGGTTTCGGATTGAAGATGACTGCAGAAGATGTTTCAGATTTCCTTACCAGAGTCCTGAAAGAGCAGGATTTCGATTTCCATAATCCGGCAGAAGTAATTTACTGGTACTGTTACAGTAATCAGTTTGGATACTATAAAGCAGAGGAACTGAAGAAGAAATATGAGAAGCTGGAACCTGTACAGATGGACAGTTCCCAGGTACTGTGCAGCAATGATCTCTGCCTGGATACAGAAGAGAAGCTGCTGAAATTTCTGGCCAGATTAAAGGCGAAAAGGGATGATCCCATGTCAGAACGAAGCCAGGCATTTCGGGAATTTGACAGGCTGCTGTACCATGCGAAACAGATCATTGCCGGCTTATATCAGCATGATGAAGAGGAAAAAGGCGGGGATAAAGTGTGGACAGCAGAGAAGATCACACCCTCTGATGTGGAAAAAGTGATCTGCAGCGGAATTCCTATCAACAAGATGGGAAATCTGAAAAAGATGTCAGCGTCTATCCTTGCGAAACATTTCAGCCAGAAGCGTTTCAGCAGACAGAGGATTACCAATATTCTCAGCCACAAGCTTCCTGTGGAACGTTTTGACCTGATCACACTGGAATTTTTTATTGTATCCCAGGAGATGGAAGATGATGATCCATTTAACAGGTATAAACATTTCCTGACTGAAATACAGGAGATCCTGCTGAAGTGCGGCATGGGAGAAATCTATATTGTAAATCCCTATGAGTGCTTTCTGCTCATGTGCCTGCTGACAGACTGTCCGCTGGCAGTTTTTTCGGAAATATGGGAAAAATCCTATGAAGAAACAGAAGAAACCGAATAAATATTGAGTAAATTATGAATTTACGTCTGATAAAGAGAATAAAAAAGCCAGTCTGTGGAAAAAATAACTACAGACTGGCTTTCTTTTGACCGGAATCTCTCAGAAAAATTTCTGCCGTATCCTATTCATTGTAGTAACCGTAGATCGCACGGGCATCTGTTGCGATAGTATTCTGGGCTGTGGCGGTGTCGTTCAGATCCTGAGACATGAAGCAGATGACCAGATCAATACCCTTGGCTGTATCGAAGATAATGGCTGCATCATTTTCTACAGTGTCCAGTTCACCGGTTTTATTGGCTGTGTGTACGCCATCCGGCATCTGGGCAGGAATCTTGTTTTTGCGCTGCTGCATTTTTAACTGATAATACATGGCTTCCGCATTCGGAAGCGTGGAATCAGAAATAGTGCCATTAACGATCTGATAAATTTCTTTTAAAAATGTACCACAGTCTTTGGCAGAAGTATAGTTATCGCCGTTTTCACTGCTGGCGAGCAGCAGACGGTTCATCTGTGTGCTGGTGAAACCATGTGCCTGGCAGAACTGGTTGACAACGGACATACCTGCGGCATCATCTCCATTACCCAGCCAGTTCACCAGAGTATTGGCTGCATCGTTATCACTTACTGTGATCATGGCAGAAATATTGCTGTCCAGGGTATCGGCACTGTGGGACTGGGCAAGAGAGTCATAATTTTCATATACAGCTCCCATGATATACAGCTTGATCAGGCTGGCTGCCTGCATCGGGGTATCGTTGACAGTTCCGTCGGAGTCTTTCAACAGATTGCACACATATACAGACCAGGTACCGTTATCCTGAGGAAGAAGAGTCTGCACCTGGTTCAGGAGGGCGTCCATACTGGAGTCTGTGTTATCTGTAAAGGTTGTATTGCTGGAAGGGGAAAGAGTACCTTCTTCCTGAGAAGTACCGGAGCTTTCTGATTCGTCAGCAGAATTCTGAGCAGCAGATGCCTGCTGTGCGGATTCCTGTTCCTTCAGCTGATTCAGCTGATCAGCCTGACTGATCAGAGTGTTGGAAGTAGTGGAAATGTCTTCCACTGTATCTGAGAGAGTCTGTACTTTCTGCTGTAAGGAAACAAGATGGCTGAGAGACAGGAATGAAAGAGCTCCCAGGCCGATAACTGCGATCGTCAATACTGCGATCACAACATATAAAAAGACAGGTTTTTTGGACTGGTTATTTTCGGACATTAAAATTTTCCTTTCATAATTAAACGATTAAACGGATAATACAATTAAACGGCTGGTATCCGTCTGGATTGAGCTGAATTAACTGGCTGCAAAATAAGTGTCAATGCCATTGACAATTCCTGTTACCATTGTCTGTTGGAATTCCGGGTTGTTCATCTTGGTATCATCGTTTTCATTGGTCATAAATCCCATTTCCAGAATGGTGACGGGAACTGTACTCCAGTTGATCCCGGTCATATTGTCGTAATACTGGACGCCAAGATTCTGAAATCCTGTAGCTGCGCAATAGGAATCCAGGATATCCTGGGATAATTTGGCAGAGGGTTCGGAAAGCTGGGCAACATAAGGATTACTGGGAGATGGACACATAGTCAGGGCACCGGACGTGGTGTGGGAATCATCACCATTTGCATGAATGCGGACATAGATTTCGGCTCCCTGGGCGGCTATATACTGTGCACGTTCCATATTGCTGATGGCTGTGTCATTGTCTGTTCTTGTCATAACCACCTGATAACCTTTCGCTTCCAGTGCATCTTTTAATAGAAGGGAAATTTCCAGATTCAGTTCATATTCAGGAACTCCTGTGTAAGATCCCTGGGTGCCGGTGGAGCATTTGGCCTTCATTTCAGAGGAACCGGGGCCATTAGGTTCCAGAGCACTCATATCTACATTCTCGCTTTGATGCCCCGGATCGATTCCCACGATGTGGCCCAGACCGGATGAAGTGGCACTGGAATCACTGAATACAGAAGTATTTTCTTCGTTGAACACGGATGGTTTGGAAGAGCTTTCGGCAGAGACTTCTGCTTTCTCCTTGGTATCTTTCTGAGAAAGATTTTTCTCTTTCTGTTTCAGGCGGTCAATATTTGACTGTGCCTGATCCACAGCGCTGGTATATTTTTCCTGTGCTTCGTGTATTTCAGACTGTTTGGCAGTAATCTGCTCTGATACAGCGTCTACATCTTTTTCTGTGGAAATGATCTGCCTGTATGTACTCCAGGAAAAGAAAAAGAGGGAGACAATGCACAGAAGCCCTGTCAGAAACACAAGAACTGTCATTATGTTCGGTTTCTTCATAGATGATCCTTTCTGCATATGATAGTGTTGGTATTTATCTTTGAATGTTATTATAATGAAGTGATCCGGAAAATGCAATTACGTATCCTGACCAAAATATCCAATAAATAAAAACGTTGAAAAATTAAGGCAAATTTCCTGTAAAATCCCTTGACAGCAGGAGATTTGCAGGATATAATAAGCAAGCGTGCAAAAGGAGCGTTTAATTTTTTTGCGCGTAATTACACGAATAGCAACCGCAAGGCCCCATAGAAAAATCTATGGAGAAATAAATCGGGAGGTGAAATGGAATGCCAACATTCAACCAGTTAGTAAGAAAAGGACGCCAGACATCTGTAAAGAAATCTACAGCTCCGGCTCTCCAGAAAACATTCAACTCTTTAAGAAAGAAAGCAGTTGAACAGTCTGCACCACAGAAACGTGGCGTTTGTACAGCAGTTAAGACTGCAACTCCTAAGAAGCCTAACTCAGCTCTTAGAAAAATCGCCAGAGTTCGTCTTTCCAACGGAATCGAAGTAACAAGCTACATCCCAGGAGAAGGTCACAACCTTCAGGAGCATAGCGTTGTTCTTATCCGTGGTGGAAGGGTTAAGGACTTACCTGGTACAAGATACCACATCATCAGAGGTACTCTTGATACTGCAGGTGTTGCTAACAGAAAACAGGCCCGTTCTAAATACGGCGCTAAGAGACCGAAAAAGAAATAATTCTAAAAAGGTTTCATAAGAATTTTAAGAGCTGATCCTATTGTTTAGGACAGCAGGAATTAATCAATCGAAAATTCACGGAAGACTAGAACTATGAATTTGTACGGTATTCCATATACCCTGCCGGTTGCGGGTTAAATATAGGACCTTACCAGTGCGAACATGCAATAGTTATCTGCGTGAGTACCGATGATTTAATCACAATGATTAAGGAGGGAAGTAACGTGCCACGTAAAGGACATACTCAGAAAAGAGACGTTCTGGCAGATCCAATGTACAACAATAAAGTGGTTACCAAACTTATCAATAACATCATGTTAGACGGTAAGAAAGGTGTAGCACAGAAAATTGTTTACGGTGCATTCGCCAGAATCGAAGAAAAAGCTGGTAAACCAGCACTTGAAGTTTTCGAAGAGGCTATGAACAACATCATGCCACTTCTTGAAGTAAAAGCTAGACGTATCGGTGGTGCTACTTATCAGGTTCCGATCGAGGTAAGAGCAGACAGACGTCAGGCACTGGCTCTTCGCTGGTTAACAATGTTCTCTCGTAAAAGAGGCGAGAAAACAATGGAAGAAAGACTTGCAAATGAGCTTTTAGATGCAATGAACAACACAGGTGCATCCGTTAAGAGAAAAGAAGACATGCACAAGATGGCTGAGGCAAATAAAGCATTTGCTCACTATCGCTTCTAATATAGGAGGAAAATCCATTGGCTAAAGAGGGAAGAGAATATCCATTAGAGCGTACCAGAAATATTGGTATTATGGCTCATATCGATGCGGGTAAAACAACTCTTACAGAACGTATCCTGTATTATACAGGTGTCAACTATAAGATTGGTGATACTCATGAAGGTACTGCTACCATGGACTGGATGGAACAGGAGCAGGAGAGAGGTATCACAATCACTTCAGCGGCTACAACATGTCACTGGACTCTGGAAGAGAACTGCAAACCGAAGCCAGGTGCTCTGGAACATCGTATCAACATCATTGATACCCCAGGTCACGTTGACTTCACAGTAGAAGTTGAGCGTTCTCTTCGTGTACTTGACGGTGCTGTCGGCGTTTTCTGTGCTAAGGGTGGTGTTGAACCGCAGTCTGAAAACGTATGGCGTCAGGCCGACACTTACAATGTACCACGTATGGCATTCATCAACAAGATGGATATCCTTGGTGCAAACTTCTACGGTGCAGTAGAGCAGATCAAGACTCGTCTTGGTAAAAACGCAATCTGCTTACAGCTGCCAATCGGAAAAGAAGATGATTTCAAAGGAATCATTGACTTATTCGAAATGAAAGCTTACATCTACAACGATGAAAAAGGTGATGACATCTCCATCGTTGACATTCCTGAAGACATGAAGGAAGATGCTGAGCTTTATCATACAGAGCTCATTGAGAAAATCTGTGAGCTTGATGACGACTTAATGATGGAATATCTTGAAGGTGAAGAACCAACTGTTGAGAGACTGAAAGCAACATTAAGAAAAGCGACATGCGAGTGTACAGCTGTTCCGGTTTGCTGTGGTTCTGCTTACAGAAACAAAGGTGTTCAGAAACTTCTTGATGCTATCCTTGAGTATATGCCTGCTCCAACAGATATTCCTCCAATCGAGGGAACTGACCTGGACGGCAACCCGGTAGTAAGACATTCTTCTGATGAAGAACCGTTTGCAGCACTTGCATTCAAGATTATGACAGACCCATTTGTTGGTAAACTGGCATATTTCCGTGTATACTCCGGTACAATGAATTCTGGTTCTTATGTACTTAATGCTACTAAGGACAAGAAAGAACGTGTTGGACGTATTCTTCAGATGCATGCTAACAAACGTATGGAACTTGATAAAGTATATTCCGGTGATATCGCTGCAGCTATCGGATTCAAATTCACAACAACTGGTGATACAATCTGTGACGAGCAGCATCCGGTAATCCTGGAGTCCATGGAATTCCCAGAACCAGTTATCGAGCTGGCTATCGAGCCTAAGACTAAAGCTGGACAGGGTAAACTTGGTGAAGCTCTTGCAAAACTTGCAGAGGAAGACCCGACATTCCGTGCACATACAGATCAGGAAACTGGACAGACTATTATCGCTGGTATGGGTGAGCTTCATCTGGATATCATCGTTGACCGTCTCCTTCGTGAATTCAAGGTTGAGGCTAACGTAGGTGCTCCTCAGGTTGCTTACAAAGAGACAATCACCAAAGCTGTTGATGTAGACAGTAAGTATGCAAAACAGTCTGGTGGTCGTGGACAGTATGGTCACTGTAAAGTTAAATTCGAGCCTA
>OLPC01003298.1_pt1 | contig 10826 bp, 10 predicted proteins | sample 1672341 | NCBI WGS metagenome assembly OLPC01 (sample SAMEA3136673, study PRJEB25190) | human gut metagenome | reverse complement strand
GCATTGTATGAAAATCCGATACCTTATTACGAGCAGTCTCAACTAACTTTCTTGCCGAATCACTGATTTGTATATCATCTTCCTGAACCAAAGCATGAGAACTATTTTCTTTTTTCTCAATATTTCTGCTTGTCATATCAGGATTATTAATATACATATTACTCTGAATCTTCATAGCAGCCTCCTAATCCACTGGATCATAATTGTAATTTGCCTGTACTCCACTTACCCTTGTCCAATGAAGAACCACTCCATTGTCATATAATGGGTTTGGTGTCATTACATCAACAACTTTTCCTGTATCAGAATCAATAATTACTGTTGCACAATTACTTGTTAGACCATCATAGTTACTTGAAAAACTATTAACTCTCCAATTAGTATTAAACAATCCTACAACAAGGGCATTTTTATAGGAATTCCAACCGCTGAAAGACGCACTTACATTGATAAATGTTGGAACTTCCTGCATTACCTGCATAGCTTCTGATTGAAATAAGACAACATTTTGATCCTTTGTTTTATATAAATTAAAGTAAATATTTCCATTGGACTTAACAGTTCTTTCATAAGTAAAATCTATCGGATTTCCATTTACATAAAAATTTGTTCTTGAACCGTCAAACTGAAAAATTGCTGCCTTATCTGGTGTATACCACATATATTTCGCATTTTCATCATCTGCCAATTTGTACTTTTGAAATTTTATTCCATAATATTTGTCATCGCTATAATTCATAGAACTAGCCATAACAATGAAATAATATGTACCTGTATTTAATCTGTATGTGCCATTATTGATTGTATAATAATTCTTTCCATCATATACTAAGACCTTATAATCACAACCTGTTGGCTGGTCAAAAGTATATTCCAGAATATCATTTTTGCTAATAACTACTTTGTAATAATCATAATCAAATGGACTATCAATCGTAGCCGTCATACGACTATTTCTCACATAAGAACTCGCCAAGTCTGTTGTATCATTGATTTCTTTGCCGTCATTAACTCCTGCATATGTATACATTAAAAAGCTACCATTTCCTGTCGCTGCTTCTATTCCAATAAAATATATACCTTCATCAAGCTTTAACATTGATAACTCTTGCGTTCCGGCTCCTACTATTGCACTTCCACCCACAAGTTCTAATGTTCCATCTGTTTCATTTAATTTATATACATATAAATCAAAATCCGCTGTATCATCCATTACCATTGCCGCTGTAAATTTAGTCGCTTTTGCAACGCTAAATGCATACCAACGCTGTTCTAATTCTGTTGCAACCGTATCATAAACCTGTGTTCCTAATGATATTGCTTTTGCATCATTAGGATTATCATTTACTGTCTTATTATCTTCAGTATTATCCGCCATATCTACCAAATTTACAGAATAGTCCTCTGTACAAATCTTTTCCATATCATTAATATCCGAAGGCAAATAATCTGCAACTTCTAAATCCTCATTATCCTTTATCGCAGAAAAATCAATAACACCCTCCTGCGAAGCTGCGGTTTCACCTAATTTTTCTGTTATCACTGCATTTTCATGAGCATGAACTACAACAGGACCACCTGCATTATACCCTAACGATAATGCCATAATCATAGCAATAGTTCCTGCCATCTTCTTTCTAATTTTCATAAAATTTCCACCTTTCCTCATTAAGATAAATATTATAATCAAAGCATACGATATTTTTATTTGCTTCCGATTCTTTAAAAATTTCTACTTCAAGTTAAATAATTTTTCGTTTTCCACTTCAATAGCGATAGATTTTAAAGTAAAAAAATTGGGATTATTTATCTTTTCAGCACCTATAATTACACCATATCTTTTTTCTATTTCCAAGAATAAGCACAGAATATCTCTTGCCTTAGTCCCTATCGCAGATGAAAATAAAGATATATTTTCATTTATATTGCTAAAGTCTCTGCCAGTTATTTCTGACATAATCCGTCTTATTTCATCAACCATAATTTGCTCTTTATATTGCATCAAAATCACCATATCCTATCAATGTTGAAAATAAATTTTCTTTACACGCTTCCACACTTTCTTTATTGTACAAAGAATAGCAGCCACATATTCGGGCTTCTTCATCCACTACATTCACTGGAAGTGTCATATATACAAGCCTATCTAATGAGTCTGTCGCCTCCCAGTTGATATAGAAATTTGATAAAAATACACTGTCCACATCATAATCCAGCCTATATTTCAATGCCTTTACCATCGTTTCTACATAATTATTGTTGTAATCCACAAATCCGGTATTCAATATTACATAATCTGGTTTTACTGCATTTGCAACCATATAATTCATAATTCCAAAATCATCAAATAATTTATTGCTAATTGGTACTACACCACCAGGCACCCCAACAATCACAATATCTGCGTCTTCAGAATTTGCAATATAATTCACATAGTGATTAAATCTCACAATTTTTTCTGCAGCATTAAGGGTTTTATTCATAAAATCAGGAAAACTGTGAAATCCCCAAAGCTCACAATAAGATTTGCTGCCTATTTGTGATACTTTATATCCTCCACTTAAAAACATTTCTCTGACTCTAAGCTGAATATCAAATTTTCCGGTATTTGCACCTGTACCAACAATCATAACTAATGGTTTATCTATGTCCCGAATCTTAGGTATTCCATCTGAATATAAATCTTCATTAAATGTCATTTTATCATTCTCTTTAGACTCATATCTAATATCTAAAAACTGCTTTCCTGCACTCTTTATTATCTCCGTGTACATATTTATCTGATTGTGTTCCAACGGAATATTGGTATCTGCAACAATCACTATTTCTACTTCCGCAAGTGCTTTCTGAAAATCATCTGTTACCATAACGCCTGTACTTACACCAAGCTTTGCTCCTGCATCTGCTCCACAATACCCCCAGCTCTTTAACGAAACTACTTTGACAATTTCATATTCATTGATTGTATCTCTATGAATAACCATATGAAGAAGAGATGTATCATATGGAAATAGCATTGCTTTCTTTTTTTTCATCTCGACCTCCTACAAAATAGTTATATTTTCATCAAATCCATTGATTTCCTGCAATATGCAGTAATCTATAAAATCATTCTCAACCGATGCTTTCGCCTTTGCACAATGATCCAGTTTTTGTGCCATGTTGTTAGCTTGTCCTTGTTTTAAATGAACTGCACATACAAAACAATATTTTGCACACCAACAATTTTTACACTGTACTTCTGTCATTTTCCCTATATTTAGTAATTTGTCTACTTGTGACTTATCAAAACCACTTTCAACATTTCCAATTATCATATCCTTCGATTCTTCGCACACTTTCTCACAAGGATAATAATTACCCAGTACATCTACAAACAATTTATGTACACCTGGAATACATGGTCCACTCGGATGAGAGTATTCTTCATGTAACCCTGTTATTTTCCTATCTCCATATGTGGTTTTTATCTGCCAAAAATATGTTTCCACAATATTTGATACATCAATACCCTTTACTTTTCCATATTTAGAATACATCATTTTGAATACTTCATATTCATACTGCTCAAAATAAGAATCTCCAGGAAGAAATTTATCATCTTCCTTGATTCCCTCTCTTGAAATAGAATTAAACAATACACGATATTCCCTTAAAGCCTCTTCTTTAATGAAAAAATCATTGATACACTTCAAATCTGCCTCTGGATCAATCACACAATTAAACTGTATATTTTCTTTTTTATCAGAGTATTTCCGATATACCATTTTTATATTCTCCATGACTATATCAAAAGAGCCTGTATCGTCAACTCTATGTCGATTTTTATTATGATATTGTCTCGGTCCATCCAAACTAATCGTTAATACAAAATTATTTTTCATCAAGAAGTCTATTTTCTCTTCCGTAAGCAATGTTGCATTTGTTGTTACAAAATATCTGATTTTCTTTCCATAATATTCATTGTTGCAATATTCCACAATTCTTCTTATCATTTCAAACTCAATCAAGGGTTCTCCACCATAAAATCCTATCTGTGCATCAGGAATATCAAAGGAATGTAAAAAATAAAAATCTATCGCCTTTTTAGCTATTTCAAAAGACATTTTTCTGTTATTATGCTGTCTGTTATAAAAACCACCTGAATATGGACAATATTCACACTTTAAGTTACATTGTTGCGTAACTTGCAACGTCAATGACTGGACTGATCCTTCTAAATAATTTTCTAGCAACCTTGAAGCCGGATGTTCAATTTTACACCAATGATGACTTGATAAAAAACCTTGTTCTGTTAACCTATTTAATATCTCGTTCACATCAGCATCACATTCTGAAATGTTTGCTGTCCCTTTTTCCAAATGCTGTAAATGTACATACACACTCTCTGGTATTCTGACAATGGCATTTGTATTAAAATCATAAAAATAGCAACAATTATATGTTCTAAAACAATGAATAAATGGTTTTTCCTTCATAATAATTTTCCTCTTATAAAGTATGGCATCCGCTAATTGCTAGATGCCATACCCCTTTTTTCATTCCTATCTGCTTTTATTTATTTTGCCTTACGTTCAGAATCGTTATATTTAGCAGTGTAAGAATTTGTACCCGATGGGCACGGACAGTTAGTGCAGACACAAAAAGCATATGCCTGTAAAGATTTCTTATCTAACTTTACTTTTTTTCCAAGTTTTCTCATAAAATTCACCTCCTTTCACATTTCATTTTATATTTATCGTTCAATAATAAATATTTTATATAGCCAACTATCTGTACAACATTTCTATACTTCTTCATCTATCTTGCTTGATGTTAATAAAGAATCCGTCTTAGAGTATGTACCATTATTTGTATAGGTTGCACTCGCCCGGTTTGCAGCATTCGATATACCAGTTGCTTTCTGCGATATTTTGCTTACAAAAGAATTATATCCTGTAAAGACCGTTTTCAGCGAACTGATATCTGCCTGCTTTAAAGCATCCTCATCTAATTCCAACTTGTTTCCTTTTCCTATGGTAATACCTATTTTGGCAAGCATATTACTGTTTTTGTCTGTCATTCCAGTCATCCATGAAGCATTTCGCAATACATCCTTTGTATTAGATTCTCCGGCTTCCTTAACTACATCATTATAATCTTCAACAAAAGATTTTACTGCCTTGGTGATTTTATCCCAGTCATAATCCTCTACCTCAATCTCTTCCCCCGTTTTTTCATCTTTCTTTTTTATTTTCTTTTTTTCCCAAAGAGAAGAGTCATTCAAAGCATCTGCTGATTTTTTCAGGGAATCCGCACTTGTTTTCATCAGTGTAAGCTTCTGTGAAGTATCGCCTTTCCCCGATAATTTTTCTGCATCCTGCTTTGCATAATATGCTTTCATAAGTTTTCCATAGCTTCCGTTTTTAATCGCAGCATAATCAGAAAGCATATTGGTGTTTCCTACGGATGAACTGTCGGAAGTTCCTCCAAATAATGCGGAATAATCTACATTGCTGTTATATTTACTTGTGTAATCACTAAAACTCTTAATCTCTGACATAATACCATTCTCCTTTACCAACTATAAACGAATATCAATCGGTGTATATGTCACCTGTGTTTCCCCTTTGATATCCGTATTCTTTACGCTGTCTGTCTCCTCTGCCGCAGCCCCCGCAGATTCCTGTGTTTTCTCGGATTTATCAGTATTGTTCTTTGTTGCAGTGTCTTCTGTATTGCTGTTCTCCGCTTTTGCAGCTTCTTCTACTGATTTATTTGCATCTGCAAGTGTAGACATCTGTGCTGCTGTCGCAGACTGTGCCTTTGCCTGCAGCTCTGCCAGTTCTTCTTCCTTCTTCTCAGTATTTCCTTTTCCGGCATCCTGTTTGATTTCAGATTCAAGCACACTGGCACGTCCCTGTATCTGTGTTGCCATACTTCCCTGCACCTTTGCCTGTTTCATGGAAGAATCTGCGGAGATCATCGCCTGCATACTTGCCTGTGACAATCCGGTGTCTTTCTTTTTAGAAGTGTTACTTGTTCCAGCCACCATATCATCCATAGATGACGAATTTTTACTCTGCTGTTCCTTTCTCTGCTCGATCTGGTGCTGTCTTAACTGCTGATTGAGATTGTTAATCTCCTGCTGTATCTCCTGACGCTTTTTCATCTTATCCTCTAATGACATTTCTTCATTCGATGATAAATCCTGTAGCTTCTGCTGTGCATTTGCAATCTGATTCTGAATATTTTTACTTACAGAATCATTCCCCTGTGTCATTCCCATTGTTCCTGTCTGCGTATTTGTCCCACTAAATCCATTGATTCTCATTTTAATCCTCCTTGTTTTGCGAAGCAAAATCCGAACCCTTTGGTGAGGAGAGGATTTGGCCTCCTTGAGCTTAAATTCTGAAATCCGTTTCCTTAAAAATCTGTACAACATGATTTCTCTTTACTGATCCTTTCGGCATATCTTTCTTTACAATAAACAGCGATGTTGTGAACCGCCCTTTTTTTGTTGTGAAGCAAATAAAAAACACCTCGAAGGTGCTTTTTGTCCTTATTCTACCTGCAACATAATACTTAGAACCACTTCCTGATTCTCCTGCTCTAAAGATATATCTCCCATATACATCCTTGCAACCCTTCGGATATTATGCAGTCCAATTCCATGCTCCTTCCCGGATTTCGTTGTTTCCGGCAGATCACTGTCCTTATAATTTAACTCTCCCTCATATCTGTTCTTTATGGTTATCATAAAAATACTGTTTTTCCGAAAAGAAGAGATACAGATATAAGGATTTTCTCCACTTACATTTTCCATGCAATTATCCAGTGCATTGTTTAAGATCACGCTTAAATCAAATGCATTTAATTTCGTATCCCCCGGATAATGAAAATCTGATATAAAACGAATCTGCTTTTCCTTTGCTTCTCTTAACTTTTCCATCAGAATCACATCAATGACAGGACTCCCCGTTTTTATCTCAGGAGATATTTCATTCCACTCCTTTTTCAAATGCTCCATATATTCTGCTGCATCATCCATATGATTCTCTGCCACAAGATGTTCCAGCATCTGTATATGATTCCCCATGTCATGACGCAGGCTGCGGATATCCTGATACAGCTTTTCCACTTCCCCGATATGCTTTTTCATATTACTGACCTGATTTAATACCAGCTCCTGCCCTGTCTGTTCTTCCTGTGCCACCTTCCAGTTTTGAAACATCGTAGTCATAACAAGAATTGCTATGATAGAGATAAAATAATGCACGAAGCTTAAAGTTCCATAAAATCCATAGGTATCTGTCAGGCTCTTTCCTGTATCTTTTTCATAAATATTCAGATAATATTGCAGAATGCCATATCCTGTAACTCCCACAAGAGAAGGTATGATGAGCATTACCAGCTCTTTAACGTTCATTTCATCATTTTTGTATACATATGCTTTATTGATCAGACCGATTGCAACTGCAAGGAAAATGATACAAAGCACAATATCCAGAATTCTCGTTCCAGCATAAAGTCCATATTGCAGCCATTGTCTTCCTGCAATCGTATTCCCAAAAACCAGAGCTTTTGTGATAAAATCATCCAGTCTGTCTGCCATTGCAACCGCAAGCCAACGGATAGAAAAAAATGTCACTGCAAGAAATATTTTCTGATAGATGTTTCTTCTGTCCTGTACATACATCACAAGAAATGCAGCCACAACTCCCAGCATATATGCAGAAAAATTGCCAATCTGCTGCGGTATCAGATACAGCACAGACATAATTCCAATATAAACAATACTGACCAGAGCAGCTTCCCTTTTCTTTTTCATATATGGATATACAAAAACACCAAAACAGATTCCTGTAATAATCAAAATTGCAATAACAGAAAACTTCGATGTGATCATCCAGCATCTTTCCACTAAACTCATCTGACTTCATTTCCTTTCCTCTGGTTATACTTCAGATATTGCTTCACAAACTCCGGATAATTCTTTTTTGCAATCAATGCAGTTCCATTTTTCATAGTTACACAAGTTGCATCATATTTTTCTACATATTTAAAATGTACAAGATAGGCTCTGTGTGTTCGGAAAAAATCTGTTCCTGCCATATCACTTAATTCCTGTAATTTACCATAGTATTCAATATCCGTACTTCGTGTATGGATAATAACTTTTCTGTTATACACCTCGGCATACACAATATCACGCAGAAAAATTTTTATATGACTTCCGGCGGTCTGTACCATAATATACTTTTCGTCTTTTTCAAGTCTGGAACTCCTTTTTATGTTATGGACTGCCTTTGTCACAACCTCTTTCAATTTCTCATCGGAAAATGGCTTAACCAGATAATGAAATGCTCCGACATCAAATGCCTGAAAAACATATTCCTCTGCTGCTGTCACAAAAATGAGTATCATATTCTCATTGTCCTGACGAAGCACCTTTGCCGTTTCCATCCCATCCATTCCCGGCATCTGAATATCCAGAAAAAGAATATCCGGCTTACTGCCACTTGCGATCAGTTCATCACCCGATAAATATTTATCTATAACCGCATCCGGCAATAGCTTTTTTATCTTTTCTTCCAGTATCTGAACCATAGATACTTCATCATCACAGATAGCTATTTGCATATTGTCACTTCCTTGCTTACATATATTTATAATTATTATATCATGTGCTTACGCACATGATAGCCTGCGGCTGATTACAACAAAGTGATTTACCGGCAGAGGAAATAAGATTATAGCCAGCGTCTCCAGACAATTCTGTCAGATACAGACCGCCTGCTTCAAAAATGCAACGGTGGTTATGATGAAATAAGCGAATATCAGCTTCTTGTCCTTGCTTTTTCAGAGCAGGTAATCAAAGAGAACAATACATTGCGCCTAAAAAACAAAGAAGACGGCGAAATGAATTCATCCATGCTGCAAAATCCGTCAGATCCGGAGGTAACCTACAGGGAAAAAGCCGGAAGTTTTTGCAATTATCTTTTTGAAATCTTCATAGCATTTTCCATCTTTCCTTCTAGCTTTCAATAAAATGGTGTATCTTTTCTGCGTCCTGGTATCCTTTTTTATACAGCCTGTCCATGGCCTCTTTATCCCGTGTTAAGGTATCCACCCCGCAAGTGTCATCTGGGGAAACGATCAAGGCGCATCCTTTTTTTGCATATTCGCTGGCAATCATAACGCCTTCATTGTAACGCCTGGCTCTCTCCCTAAGCGCTTTGGCCGCTTCCGGATATTTTTTCTGAATCCGTCTGGCAAATTTTTCATCCTGATTTGAAGTACGCAGCTCCCGTTCCGGTTTTGTCAGGATAACTACGGTCTTTTCACATCCACAGTCAAATGCCTTTTGCACAGGAACCGGATCCCCCAATGCACCGTCAAAATAGGGAATCCCCTCCACATCGTATGGATGGCATACAAACGGAATGGCCGAGGACGCTTTCAAAATATCGTAACGATCCTGTTTTATATCCCCTTTGTCAAAATATTTCACTCTGCCCGTCCTGGCGTCCGTTGCGACGATCAGCATTTCAGAAGTGCTCTCTGCCACTTTCTGGTAATCCACCGGATATTCACCGTCAGAATTACTCAAGGTTCCATATACATAGTCCAGATCAATAAAGGAACGCTTCAACAGGAATCTCCCTATCCCCATGTATTTCTTTCTGAAAGAGTATTCCGCATAAAAGCGGTAATTTCTCCCCCTTTGTCCCGCAATATAAGAAACCACGTTTGCGCTTCCGGCCGAAACGCCGATGCACAGGTCAAACAAAATCTTCTGGTCGAGGCACCAGTCAAATACCCCTGCCGCATAAATTCCACGCAGGCCGCCGCCTACGTCTACAATACCTGTTTTCATTCTACCGCCCCTTTTTTAAACCGTTTCCATGTGTCTCTCATTTGTCATTTCCTCCTTTTATATGTTTCCCTTATCCTATGATTTTCTCTTCTTCCCTTCAATTGACATATCAAACCTTAATGTTTAAAAATTAGACAAACGGCTATCCTTTTTACAGTGCTTTTCGCTGTCTCCAGCCAAGCTGTCTGACTGGAAATTCTGCTGCTGCACTCACCAGCTTTTCGGCAATCTCAGGCTTATCGCCTTGTTCAGCGTAAGCACAAAGTATAACGGCTCCCGCACTATACCGAGAAAGTAGCAATTTACTGCTTAAAGGCAGTAAATTAGCGGATTAAATATGTATCTATATCCATCAGCTCACGCTCATCTGCGATATCCACATATACACAGTCATACTTCTTTGCCACACTTCTGCCACCCTTATCACCCTCCAGTGATAAAAGCTGTGGTACAAGCGATGAATTAAATACACACGGGTTGCCTACAGCATCTCCACAACGAAGTGAAAACGCCAATCGCTTACCCCCTGTATTTTTAAGCACTCTGTCTATTAACTTAATCACGCTTTGACTTTTTAAATATGGCTGGTCAGCTACTGCAAACATGTAATATTCCTCTGTTTCGGCAGTATGATGCGTCACTTCACTGCTTTTCTTAAGCTTTTTCTGCTCCTGCACCGCCATAATTCCTGCCTTTATAGTGTAGGATATGCCTTTTTCGCTGTCCGGACTTATGACTGCATGGCAATCTGGGATACATGCGCAGTAGTCCAGTATTTCCCAGTAACGGGTGACAACAGTTATATCTATGGTCTGGCTGTCTGATTTTGATTTATTATATCTATTTTTAATTTCCACCAAACGATCAAGCAAATGCCTGTACATAGGTTTTCCATCCAGCTCATAAAATAGTTTGTTACTTCCAAAACGGCGGCTGTTTCCAGCCGCCATGTATATGATATGAATCA
>OLPC01003297.1_pt1 | contig 10830 bp, 9 predicted proteins | sample 1672341 | NCBI WGS metagenome assembly OLPC01 (sample SAMEA3136673, study PRJEB25190) | human gut metagenome | reverse complement strand
TGGTTCATGGAGACAGGAAACGATACGCGAAGGGTTTCCTATTGAGCGTGGGGACGATGTGGTTCATGGAGACAGGAAACGATACGCGAAGGGTTTCCTATTGAGCGTGGGGACGATGTGGTTCATGGAGACAGGAAACGATACGCGAAGGGTTTCCTATTGAGCGTGGGGACAGTGGTAGGTCACCGCGACAGGAAACTATATGCGAAGGGTTTCCTGTTGAACGTGGGGACAGTGGTGGGTCACCGCGACAGGAAACTATTCGCGAAAAATTTCCCATTGAGCGTGGGAACTGTGGTGAGTCACTGCGATAGGAAACTATTCGCAAAAAGTTTCCTACTGAGTATGAGGACAGTAGTGAGTCACCGCGACAGGAAACTCTTAGCGAAAGGTTTCCTGCTGAGCGTAGAGACAATGCGGTTCATAGAAACGCCCCTCCTTCCTTTTCTCTCTCCTTTGTGATACTATATTGATAGAAATCGAATTGCAAGGAGGCATTTCCATGACACTTGAAATTGGTAAAAAGGCGCCGGATTTTACTCTGCCCTCTGATAGCGGGAAGGATATTTCCCTTCATGATTATGAAAAACAGAAAGTGATTCTTTATTTTTATCCCAAGGATAATACGTCAGGCTGCACCCTGGAAGCCAAGGCTTTCCGTGACCACCTGGCGGATTTCAAAGCCCTGGGCTATGCTGTCATCGGTGTGAGCCGGGACTCTGTGAAGAAGCACTGCAATTTCCGGGATAAAAATGAGCTGAATTTCCCTCTCCTTTCCGATGGAGAAGAAAAAGTGGTGAACCTTTACGGCGTGCTGAAGGAAAAGAGCATGTACGGCCGGAAATACATGGGCATTGAGCGTTCCACCTTCATCATCGATGAGGAAGGAAATCTGGTCAAAGAATACAGAAAAGTCAAGGCCTCTTCCCATGTGGAGGATCTGCTGAAGGAATTGGGAAAATAAGGAAAGAGCTGTGAAATCTATGGTTTCACAGCTCTTTTATTTTGTCTTTATGAATACACCGGCCCTTCCCGCCGGCCGGTATTTACCGGCTATGGTTTCCCCTGTGCCACGCACCAGGATTCTTCGCTTCGCTTAAAATGACCATGAAGGCGGGAAGGGTAATCCCGTAACGCTGACTTTATAATTATTGCCCGCAGGGCAATCCACAACCCTCTGAACCGGCCCTCTCTTTCCAGACTCTTCGTTCCCGCCCCTTTGGTGCCTGCGGCACCACCTTCACCCATAGGGAAGCGTGTCACTGGATTCTCAGTCGCCCAAGGGCTCCCTACGAATCCAGTTCCCTTGCCACCCCTCTGAAGCGTGGGGACAATAAGGGAGGGGGAACCCTCTGAACCCGGGGACGCGAAGCGGCCCCCCTATATTTCTTCCAGTGCTTCCATACCCATGACAAGGGCGGCGTTTCGGCTTTCGCGGCCCCAGCGGCGCTGGTCGTGGGCAAGGGATGCCAGGGTGTCGGCGGTGAACATGATTTCTGCGAATTCCTTTTTCCGGAAGCGGGCGCAGGCGGCGAGGGCGCTGGCTTCCATATCCACCAGGGTGCAGCCTTCTTCCCGGCGGCGCCGGATTTTTTCTTCCGTTTCCCTGAAGAAGCCGTCGCTGGTCCAGGTGGCAGCGGGGCGGAAGGGGAGGCCTTTCTTTTTGAAATAGTCCTTCAGATGGAGAAGAGGCGCCTTGTCCATTTCGATGAACCGGGAGGGAGGCAGGTAGTGGAAGGAGGTGCCTTCGTCCCTAAGGGCCTTCTCAATGGGGAAGAAGCAGTTTTCCGGAATGTCGGTGAGGGAGCCGCAGCAGCCGATGGCAAGCACTTTTTCTGCGCCGTAGGCAAAGAGCCTTTCTTCGATGAGGACGGCGGCAGGGGCGCCGGCTGGGGACTGCACCAGAAGAAGGGGCTCTTTCCCGGGGATTTCATAGAGGGGGAAGGACTTGGTAAGGGAGAGGAAGGAGCCAATGACTTTTCCTTTCCTGCTTTCCGCAAAGGCGGCAATCCTCTTTTCACCTAGAAAGGCCATGAGGCAGCGGCGGGGAAGGTGGAGGGGAAGGCCTTCGAAGTCTGGCGCAATGAGCCCTTCTTCCCTGCTGTATTCGGTAAGCGGTACATCTGACAGTTTCATGGTAATCTCCTTTCATGAAATATCTATCTTCATTATAAGGAAGGCGGGAGCGAATGCAAAGGGGCTTGTACATGCTCCCAGCCAATGGTATGATACAGGAAGACAGGTACATATCTGCAGGGCGGCGGTTGGAGGAACCGGCGCCTTTTTGATTTGACGGGGGCGGTACTATGAAATACATTGATTTCCACTGCGATACCATAACGGAGCTCCATGATCATCCGGAGAAGGGAAGTCTTCTGAAGAATTCCCTTTATGTGGATTTGGAGAAATTGAAAAAAGGGGGCTGCTTCATCCAGGACTTTGCCCTCTGGGTGGACAAGAAGGAAACGCCGGATGTGTGGAAACGGTATGAGGATCTGCTGGGCACCTTCCGCAGGGAAATGGAAACCTGGCACCGTCTCATCTGCCCCATCCGCTGCCGGGAGGATCTGCGGGAAGCGGAGGAAGAGGGAAAGATAGGGGCCCTGCTTTCGGTAGAAGGCGGGGAAGCGGCAGGGGGCAACGTGGAAAAGCTGGAGCGTATGTACAAGGATGGCGTACGGCTTATGACGCTTACCTGGAACTATCCCAATGAAATCGGGTTTCCCAATGGCATGGAAGGGGGCATTACGGAAAAGGGCCGGGAAATCATCAAGGCCATGGAAAGCCTTCATATGATTGTGGACACCAGCCATCTGAACGATGAGGGCACCAGGGAAATCCTTATGACCTGTCATGTGGCGCCTATGGCGTCCCATTCCGATGCCCGCGCCGTCACCGGCCACAGAAGAAACCTCCCCGATGACCTTATCCGTCTCTTCGGTGAAAAGGGCGGCCTTATCGGCCTGAACTTTGCCAACCATTTTACCGGCACCGAAGACGTAACCACCCTGGACAATATCGTCCGTCACGCCCGCCACATCCGGGACGTGGGCGGTATTGACGTGCTGGCCCTGGGCAGCGATTTCGACGGTATCGAGCCGAAACTGGAGCTGAAGGACGCTTCTGAAATGGGCCGCCTGGCGGAGGCTTTGAAGAAGGGCGGCTTTAAGGAAGAGGAAATCGAGAAGATTTTCTGGTGGAACGGCGAAAGGTATCTGGAGGATGTGCTGAGATAGATGATAGATGATAGAAGATAGATGGAAGATAAAATTTTCTATTTACAATCTCATACTTATTCGCTATACTTATGTATATTGATAAAGAGACAACGGAGTCCTTTTTACCGCAAGGTAAGAAGGGCTTTTGCGTCTTTATGGCAAAGAGGCTGCATTCATCTTCGATGACTGCGGCCTTTTTTCGTAAGGAAGCGCTGATTCACTCATTGTCTGCTTTTATTCTTGAATTTTTAGGCAATGCAAGGAATGGGATGACGCAAATAGCGAGCTATTTAAGGAGTCCCATGACGCGGCAGTGCATAAAAATTTTTATGAAAGCAGACTCTATGAGCGGATCGGTGCTTCCGAAGGGGGGAAAGACTATGAAAAAACTTCTGAAAGCTGTACTTACAGGATCACTCTTGGGACTTTCAATCCTTGGTTTTGCCGGCTGCGGCGGAGGACAGTCCGGAAGTTCTTCCGGCGGCGGTTCCGTGCCGAAGGACACCATCGTGGTAGGTATGTCGGTGGATCCGGAAACTTTGGACCCGGCAGTCACCATGGATAACAAGGGCTGGCAGATTACTTACCCCGCCTATGAACGGCTGGTGAAATACAAAGTGGTAGACGGCAAAGCCACCACGGAAGTAGAGCCTTCTCTCGCCAAATCCTGGACAGTCAGCGATGATGGTCTCACCTGGACGTTTACCCTGAATGAAGGCCATAAGTTTGCCGATGGCTCTCCTGTGGATGCGAAGGCCGTGAAGTTCTCCATTGAACGTGTACAGAAAATGAAGAAAGGGCCTTCTGACTATTTCAAAGTGGTGAAATCCATCGATACGCCCGACGACAAGACGGTCATTTTCCAGCTGGATAAACCATTTGCGCCCTTCCTTTATACCCTGGCGGTGAACGGTTCTTCCATTGTGAATCCGAAGGTCATGGACCAGGCTAAAGATAATGATATGGGCTCCTCCTACCTGGCTACCCACACTATGGGATCCGGTGCCTATGAAATCACTTCCTACACCCCCAGCCAGTCCATCAAGCTGGATGTGCAGAAGAATTACTCCGGCAAAGCGCCGTCCATCAAGCATATCCTTTTCAACAGCATCAAGGATCCTTCTGCTCAGCGTCTGCAGCTGGAAAAGGGTGATATCGATATTGCCGAAGGCATCCCCATGGACCAGATCGACCAGCTGAAGGATAACAAGGCCATTCATGTTTATGAAGACCCGTCTCTCCTCTGCTCCATTGTGTACCTGAATAACCAGAAGCTTCCCACCAGCAACAAGGTCTTCCGTCAGGCTCTCTCCTACGCCATCGACTACAATGCCATCATTGACGGCGCTGTCAAAGGCAGGGGCCAGCAGCTCACCAGCGCCGTACCGGAAGGCATGTGGGGCAAGGATGAATCCATCAAGGGCTACTCCTACAATCTGGATAAGGCCAAAGAACTTCTGGCAAAATCCGGTGAAAATGTAACGGAAATCAACCTCCTCTACTCCGGCCATGCAGCCTTTGATGAAGCAGAAGCCCTGATTATCCAGAATAACCTCCAGCAGCTGGGTATCAAGGTGAACCTGGAAAAGGTAGCCTGGGCAACCTTCCGCCAGAGAGCTGACAAGGGAGACTTCCAGATGGCCCTGGGTACCTGGAGCCCGGACTACAGTGATCCCCAGTTCTTCCTCTCCTACTGGCTTGATTCCTCCTATTGGGGCCTCCCGGGCAACCGCTCCTTCTACAAGAATGATGAAGTAGACAGCCTCCTCCGGGAAGCAGAAGTAATGACCGATAAAGACGGCAGAACCGCTATCTATAAGAAAGTACAGCAGATCGCCTTCGACGATGCGCCCTATCTCTTCCTCTTCCAGACCAAAGTGCTGACACCCATGAGAGCCAACATCAAGGGATTTGCCTATAACCCCATGCTGGACAGCATGTACGACTTCGAACACCTTTCTAAAGAATAATCTGTTCTTTCTTTGAAATTGAATTTCCTCAGAAAAAGGACTTTCATGTAAAGCCCTTTTTCTAGTGGAAATGGGAATGTACCTGAAAGAGGTGGTATATATGCTTGCAAAAATGATTTTACGAAATGCTGCCCTCTGTGCAGCTCTGTCATTTCCTTTTTGGATGTCCTTTGTTCCTTCGGCGGAGGCAAGTGCTGTGACCCCGGTATATCCGGAAACGGTTCTCTGTCCGGTACCTGACAGCTTTACCGGAATGAACAAAGCGGACAGGAGTCGTATCGGTGAAGCGCTGGCTAAGACAAAAACAGCAGAAAAAACAGACCAGATTATTTTGGTCATAGGGCATTCACTTTCTCTTTGGAATAAAGGAAAAGACGGCAGCTGGACATCGGACAGTGATGTAGAAACCTACTGCGGTCTGGGGAAAAATGGCCTTTCCTCAAGCCGCCATGAAGGAGATTCCACTACGCCGGTGGGCTCCTATCCCGTGCTTTATGGATTCGGAAGAAAATCCAATCCTGGTACAAAGCTTGAGTATAGGAAGGTGACGCCTCATTCCTATGTATCCGGTGAACGGGATGAAACATACAATACCTGGGTGGAGAGCAGTAAACCTTTATCTGATGATAGCGAACATCTCATAGATTATTACCAGTATGACTATGCCATGAATTTTGGATTTAACCTGGATCCCACGGTAGTAGGAAAAGGTTCTGCCATTTTCGTACACTGTAAGAGCAATGACCATTGGACCACCGCGGGCTGCATCGGAATTCCAAAGCCTCTCATGATAGACCTGCTGAAGAAATCCCACAAAGGAGAGTATATTCTTATTGTTCCTACAGAAAAAGAGCTGGCAAACTACTAAGGAACCGCTGATCGATTCACCAAATCTAATTCCATTTGAACTTTTATGTCTTAATGAATCATGGAGCTCCTTAAACGACTTGCTATGCCTGATTTTCGAATCTTATAGGATATGTGGGGAGAGCTTGTTCTAGCGATGTTTACATCTTTCAAATATGATGCTCCAGGGTCAAAGGCGGTTTTATAGTGCCCCCGTTTATCGGTCTGGGGATTAAAAGGAAAGCCTATTAATGGGCAGGCTAAGGACCAACGACCGCTGACTTGGAGACCCTATGCAGGGTCTCCACAATACTTATAACTCCCTGAGCCGACAGGCTCTCAAACTGCTTGTAAGGCGGCAGCCGACAACAAGCAGAACCCTGACAGCCCAGGGGCGTTAGCCCCAGTGGCTGGCTCAACCCTCGCGGCGAAGCCGCGTCAACCTTCGGGAATACAGCTGCGTGTCGTTATGTAGCTCCACTGCCCATTAACATAATAAGGAGGGCTTATGATTTCATGGCGATTTATATTTCAGAAACTCATACATTTGATCCTTGTCTTTATTGGTGTTTCCATCGTCACCTTCTGCATTTCCCACGTCATCCCCGGTGATCCGGCCCGTATGCTGGTGGGACCCCATGCGTCTCCTGAAACGCTGGAGGCGGCCCGCCAGTCTCTGGGGTTGGATAAACCGATACTGACGCAGTATGCCCTGTATATGGAAGGGCTGGCCCATGGAGATATGGGTGTGTCCATCCGTACCCAGATGCCTGTTTCAGGAGAACTGGCCCGGTATTTCCCGGCCACCCTGGAGCTGACACTGGCGGCCATGGTGATTGCCGTACTTTTCGGCATCTTTCTGGGTGTACTTTCCGCGGTCCACCGTGACAGCTGGATTGACCATGTGAGCCGGGTGATTTCCATGATAGGCGTATCCATTCCCCTTTTCTGGTCCGGTGTGGTATGCCTCATCCTGTTTTACAAGGTCATTCCCATTTTCCCTGCTTCCGGCAGGCTGGATACGTTCCTCACGCCGCCGCCCCAGGTGACGGGGCTTTATGTGATTGACGGGCTCATTGCGGGCAATATGGATGTGGTGATTTCCGCCATCCATCATCTTCTGCTTCCGGCTCTCTGTCTGGCCTATGCACAGCTGGCCATCATTGCCCGGCAGGTGAGAAGCGGCATGGTAGATGTGCTGGAGCAGGACTATATCCGCACCGCCAAAGCCTGCGGCATTCCGCGGCGCCGCATTATTTACCACTATGCCCTGAAGAATGCTTTGATCCCCACAGTGACCATTACCGGCCTTACCATCGGCGAGCTTCTGGGCGGCGCCGTCATTACGGAAACCATTTTCGGCTGGCCGGGTATGGGGAAATATGTGATGGACTCCATTGCCTATCTGGATTTCCCTGCCATTATGGGCTTTACCCTGGTGGTGTCCGTAGGCTATGTGGTGATTAATATGGCGGTGGATATGATTTACAATATCCTGAATCCCCAGATCAGCGGAGGTGATGAGAAATGACCACGGCAAAGGCGGAGGAAATCCGGGAGGAGAGGGAAAGCTTTTTCCACAAATCCCTGGAAATCCTTCTGAAAAACAAACTCACCCTGGCAGGCATGGTGATTGTGGCCCTCATCATCCTCCTGGGCATTCTGGCACCCCTCATCAGTCCCTGGGACCCAAATCTTATGAACGTGGCGGGACGGCTGCAGGCGCCTTCCATTCACCATTTCTTCGGCACCGATGAAATGGGACGGGATATTTTCTCCCGCATTCTCTACGGCGCCCGCATTTCCATTACCGTAGGCCTTTCCATCGTCATCATTGCCGCTGTTATCGGCGTGGCCATCGGAAGCCTCTCCGGCTGGTGCGGCGGCAGGGTGGACCGCATCATCATGGCGCTGACGGACATGATTCTGTCCTTCCCTTCCATGGTGCTGGCCCTGGCTTTGACGGCAGCCCTGGGCGTAGGGCTCTTCAATACCATGCTGGCGGTGTGCATCGTCAGGATTCCTCTTTATGTCCGTCTTATGCGGGGGCAGGTGCTGTCCCTGAAGGAGGAGCCCTATGTGAAGGCGTCAAAAACCTTTGGTGCCTCTCCCTTCTGGATCGTGCTCCACCACATTGTGCCCAACTGCCTTTCACCCCTTATGGTGCAGATGACCCTGGGCATTGGCGACGCCATCCTTATTGCTTCCTCCATGAGCTTCATCGGCCTTGGCGCCCAGCCGCCTATGCCGGAATGGGGCGCCATGATTTCCACCGCCCGGGTCTATGCCATTGACCAGTGGTGGTACGCGGCTTTCCCCGGACTTTTCATCCTGGTAACGGTGATGGGCTTCAACCTTTTAGGCGATGGGCTCAGAGACATTCTTGACCCGAGAAGCGGAGAGTGATGACATGGAAAATGTACTTGAAATCGAACACCTGTCTTTATCCCTTCCGTCCAAGAAGGGCATGATTCCCATCCTCCATGATGTGAACCTGGAGGTGGGGGAGGGGAAAATCATGGGCCTGGTAGGTGAGTCGGGCAGCGGAAAATCCATGACCGCCTTTGCCGTTACCCGACTCCTCCCCGGCGGAGGCAAGGCAGAGCTGGACGGCTCCATCCGCCTCTGCGGGCGGCAGCTTCTGGGGCTTGGTCGGAAAAGTATGGAAGAAGTGCGGGGAAGGGACGTATCCATGATTTTCCAGGAGCCCATGACCTGCCTCAATCCTGTTTTCACCATCGGCACCCAGATGACGGACGTCATCAGGACCCATGAAAAGATTTCAAAGGAAGAAGCATTCAAGAAAGCTGTCTCCCTGCTGGAAGAGGTGCATATACGGAACGCGGAGGATGTGATTTCCTGCTATCCCTATGAACTGTCCGGCGGCATGCGGCAGCGTGTCATGATAGCCATTGCCCTTTCCTGCCATCCCAAGCTTCTCATTGCCGACGAGCCCACCACCGCCCTGGACGTGACAGTGCAGGCCCAGATTCTTTACCTCATAAAAGAAGCCTGCCGGAACCTGAAGACCGCAGTCCTCTTCATTTCCCATGACCTGGGGGTGATTTCGGAAATCTGCGATTCGATTTCCGTCATGTACTCCGGCCACATTGTGGAATCCGGCGACACTGCCTCCGTGCTCACAGAGCCCTGCCACCCCTACACCCGGGCTCTCATCGGAGCGCTGCCGAAGTTTACAAGGGAAAAGACGAAAGAAAGGCTCACCGCTATCCCCGGCATGGTGCCGGACCCGTCGGAAAAAATGGCAGGCTGCCGCTTCGCACCCCGCTGCCCGAGGGCCACCGCCGCCTGCGGGGAAGGCCTGCCGCCGTCTGTGGAAATCGCAAAAGGCCATACCGTATACTGCTGCCATCCCGAGGAGGTGTGACATGGACATACTGGAAATCAAGAACGTAACGAAGACTTTCCACACCCGGAGCTTCTGGGGAAAATCAAAGGAAGTACACGCCTTGAACGGCATTACCCTGTCCCTTGCCAAAGGGGAATCTCTTGGCATTGTAGGAGAGTCGGGCTGCGGGAAATCTACCCTGGCCAGCCTCATCATCCACCTGGCGGAGCCCACCAGCGGCGAAATCCTTCTTTACGAAAAAGATATTTCCCATGCAAAGGAAAAGGAGGTAAAGGAAATCCGGAAGAAAATACAGATCGTCTTCCAGGACCCCTACTCCTCCCTGTCGCCCCGCATGAAAATAGGGGATATTATCATGGAGCCTGCCCGGGTAATGGGCGAATTTTCCGAAGCCCACCGGAAGGAAAGGGCGGAAATGCTTCTGGAAATGGTAGGCCTTCGGAAAAACGTGATGGACCGCTATCCCCACGAGTTTTCCGGCGGCCAGCGCCAGCGCATCTCCATCGCCCGGGCCCTCATGACCAGCCCGGAAATCCTCATCCTCGACGAACCTACTTCCGCCCTGGACGTGTCCGTGCAGGCCCAGGTACTGAACATCCTCATGGACCTTCGGGAAAAACTCCACCTTACCTATCTCTTCATCTCCCACAACCTGGCAGTGGTGCGCTATATTTCCGACCGCACCGCCGTCATGCAGAAGGGAAAAATTGTGGAAATGGGGCCCTCCGACGAAATCCTCTGCCACCCCAGGGACCCCTACACCAAAGAACTCATCGCCGCCGTACCTATGATAGGCAAACCTTTCGCGGCGCCTGCAAGGATTACGGAGCTGGGGTGAGGCCGATGGTCGGCTGTCCGCTATCCGCTTGCTTGACTGAGCTACCTTGCAAGCGGTGACATATTGGTAAGTACCCATAGTCCCACCGCTTCAGCGGGGTGGCAAGCGAACACGATTCGTAGGGGAGCGTTAGCGACCTGAGAATCGTGTGAGACGCTTTCCCGTGGAGGAAGGTGGTACCGTAGGCACCAAAGGGGGGAAAGCGGCCGTAGGCCGCTAATCATCGTAACGCGGTTCTTGCTTATGAATCTAATAGTATCGTGCCGGACAGACGGCAGCTGGCAGCCGGAAGCTGATTGCTTTCATCTCTGCATGACTCCACTCCTTCCCGCCGACAGGTGTTTAATACCGATTGCCTCAAATGTGCCTCGTACCAAGATTCTTCGCCTGCAGCTCAGTATTCTGACGATGAGGGCGGGAAGGCAATTCCGTAACGCTGACTTTATACTTCATTGCCGCCAACGGCGGCAATCCACAACCCTCGGGCCAAAGGCCCGTCAAACCTGAGAACCCTCCGGCCAAAGGCCGGTCAATCTTAAGAACCTTTTTTTACAACCTGTGGGCCCGAAGGGCCCGCCCCCCCCTTTT
>OLPC01003296.1_pt1 | contig 10831 bp, 8 predicted proteins | sample 1672341 | NCBI WGS metagenome assembly OLPC01 (sample SAMEA3136673, study PRJEB25190) | human gut metagenome | reverse complement strand
GACCAGAAGCTGACCCGCGCCCAGGCCGCCCAGCTGGTCTACCGCCTGCTGGCCACCCCGGACAACGGCACCGGGGCCTGCTCCTACACGGACATCGCCGGGCAGTGGTACACCCAGCCCATCCGCGCCCTGTGCGCCCTGGGCCTGTTTGACAACGGCAGCAAGTTCCGCCCCAACGACGTGATGACCCGCGCCGAGTTCATTGATCTCTTGGTCCGCACCAAGCCCATCTCCGGTAACAGCGCCGGCTTCCCCGACGTGTCCTCCGGCTATTGGGCTGCCAGCCAGATCCAGGCCGCTGCCTCCCACGGCTGGATCAGCGGCTTCCCCGACGGGACCTTCCGGCCCAACAGCGGCCTGACCCGCGCCGAGGCCTGCACCGTGGTCAACAACATGCTCGGCCGCACCGGCGACGCCGCCCAGGCCACCCGGCTCATCGCCCTGGGCCTCTACTCCGACGTCTCCGCCTCCTACTGGGGCGCGAGGACCATCGCGGAAGCCTCTGTCTCCCACACCGCCGCCGCTTCCGGCAGCGGCGAGAGCTGGAACGGCGTGGATGTCGCTTCCATGACCTTCACCCCCGGCTTCCACTCCGCCGGGAACCAGCTGTATTACGTGGCCTGGACGGGCAAGCTCGTCACCAACACCACCCTGGGCGCTTACAAAGCCGACGCCACCGGCGCCCTGACCCAGACGGCGAAGTCTTACCAGATGGCCAACGTGCCCTACATCAGCCAGATCGACAATATTTACGCCTGGGTGGGCTGCGAGGCCGTGGCCGACCTCATGGGCCTGAAGGCCAAGGGTTACGCCCAGGACGTCACCATCAAGTATTTCCTGGACAATCTGCCCCGGTCCAAGTCCGACCCGGAGAAGGGCTTCGTCGGCTCCCCCTACGTTCCCGACACCTCCAAGCGGACCCGCACCACCATCTACCCGGCCAAGCTTGCGGAGTATTCCAACACCTACTGCGGCAGCGATGACCCCTGCGCCGATTTCCGCGGGGCCTCCATCGCTGACTTACAGCGGGAGCTGCTGGCGGGCAACTGCGTGGTGGGCTACATGACCCTGTGGTGGGCCTCCCCCTACTATCGGACCTACAACATCGAGGGCACCCAGCAGCGCCTGGTCAGCAACAACCACGCCGTTCTGGTCTGCGGCTACGACCCCAACAAGGGCTACTACATCTCCGACCCCTACAACTACTACAACCGGGGCCAGGTCCACCAGTATTGGGAGAACGCCAAGACCTTTGAAGCCATCTGGAATGCCCGAAAGGTCGGCATGGTCATCCGCTGATTTTTTCTCCCCCTGACTTCTCGCCTTCGGTGGCTTTGTCACTTGCCCTTTGTCCGGAAATTGCCTATAATAAAGGCAGCAGGAGCCCCCGCTGCGGGGGGAAAGGAGCGTCCGATCGCATGGCAAAAGCAGGCTTCATCCACGATAAATTGGACATCAAGTTTCTGGTGCTCTATCTCATGGCCCGTGTGGCCTCCCCGGTGGATTTCTCCACCCTGGCCGACCTGACCTTCTGCGACGACGGCGTGGAGTATTTCGACTTCGCCGCCGCCCTGGCGGAGCTGGTCGACACCGGCCACCTGGAGCTCAAGGACGATAAATACAGCATCACCGAAAAGGGCCGCCGCAACGGCAAGATCTGCGAGAGCAGCCTGGCCTACTCCGTGCGCCGCAAGTGCGACCGAAACCTGGCCAAGGTCAACGGCGTGCTCCGCCGGGATGCCCAGGTCCGCGCAGAGATCCTCCCCAGAGACGACGGGGCGCACACCCTGCGCCTGATCCTGGACGACGACAAGGGCAACATCATGACCCTGGACCTGCTCACCGTCTCCGAGGAGCAGGCCGGTCGCCTGGCGGAAAAATTCCGCACCCACCCGGAACGGCTGTACGACAGCATCCTCCAAGTGCTTCTGGAAACAGAAGAGGAAGGATAACGACACAAACGCAAACCAGCGCGGCAACCACGTTTTCCCGTGGCAGCCGCGCTGGTCTTTTCTCTATGCTCCTTATCTGTCTTCTTCCAAGTGCGTCTTGCAATAAAGCAGGTATTGCTGCTCGTCCACAGAAAAATTACAGCAGCGACCCGCCAAAGTAGGCCAGGCTTTTCCGCTGCCAATCATCTCATAGAGTTTTTTCGCTTGCTTTACGATCGTGTCCCGGTTTGAGTTACACCAGGAAAGCTGGTTCGATAACAAATTTTTATATATAATATCCTTCTTTACAAAATTTGTAAAAAAGAGGACTGAACCCTGGGGATTCAGCCCTCTGCTTTTTCGTTCCCACTTATGGTAGGGTACACCGCTTTTTTAGCTCCCACTCATGGTAGGGTACACCGCTTTTTTGGCTCCCACTTAGTGGCAGGGTACTCCATCTTTTTTGAGTATTGCTACTTGGTACTTATATTATACGCCATACACCAAAGGATGTCAATTGGAAAAAACGTCCTCGCAAATATCGAATAATAGTAGCAAACTAAGCCAAATTTGTCAAGAAAGAGCGGAAAAATACCCTACTCTTCTTCAAGTTCTTTCTGTGCAGTGGCATTAGCCTTCCAGCTCCTGGATGGCCGTCAGCAGGGCGGCCTGGTCCATTGCCACGGCCTCGCGCAGGGCGGGGTCGGTCAGGGGCTTGGGGCCGCGCAGGGCCTCGGTGAGGGCCGCGCTGGAGAGATACAGCTTCTGGAAGCCCAGGTTCTGGGCCACGCCTTTCAGGGTGTGGGCGGCGCGGAAGGCCGCCTCCCAATCCTGGCTGTTAATGGCACTTTCCAGGCTGCCCCAGCTGGTGTCTGCCGGGTATTTTCCTATGAATTTCCGCACCATCGCTTCGCTGGGCAGACGCCGCAAAACGTCTGCGCTGTTGCCGCCGATCTTTGCATAGAATTCCTGTAGTGTCATAACTGACCTTCTCCTTTGATCCGCTGTTGTCCTTCCTGAGAAAAATACCGTGTATTTTGGGGCCGTCATTCTGAGGTTTTCGGGGCGTTCTCCCGGTGCTTGCGGGCGCTGCCCTGCTTCTCCCGGCCTGCGAGCAGCCCCTCTTCCTGGAGCACCTCGCGGGAGAGGCAGTTGGCCTCCTGGCGCTGGCTCTGCTCCGCGTCCTTCTGCTTTTCCTCTTCGGTCTCCTGCATAGCCTGTTTGATCTGGTCGGCCCCGTCCATCAGGCACTCCAGCAGCAGGGGGTTAAACGCGCCGCACTCGCCGTTGACGATCATGTTGAGGGCCGTTTCGTGGTCAAAAGCGGCCTTATAGCAGCGCTCACTGGTCAGCGCATCGTACACGTCGGCCAAGGAAACGACCTGGGCGGAGATGGGGATCTCATCGCCCTTGAGCCCGTCGGGATAGCCTCGGCCGTCCCACCGCTCGTGGTGCCAGCGGCAGATCTCGCGGGCGACCTTCACCAGAGGTTCGTTCTGGTTGAAGGGGATCTGGCGCAGCATATGCTCACCCACGGCGGAGTGGGTCTTGATGATCTCAAACTCCTCTTTCGTCAGCCGGCCGGGTTTATTTAAGATCTGTTCGGGAATATTGATCTTGCCGATGTCATGCAGGGCCGAGGCTGTGCTGATGAGGGAGATGTCTGCCTCGGTCAGGGGATAGCGGTCCGTCTTTTTGCGCAGCCGGCGCAGCAGCAATTCCGTAATGGTGCGGATGTGGACCACGTGCAGGCCGCTCTCGTTGTTTCGGAACTCGACGATGTGGCTCAGAATGCTGATCATCGTGTTGCTGACCTTTTCCTTCTCATACACCTGCTCGGCCACCATCTGCACCAGGCGCTTCTGCTTGGCGTAGAGCATCAGGGTGTTGCTCACCCGGCGGCAGACCACGCGGGCATCGAAGGGCCGGGTGATGTAGTCGCTGGCCCCCAGGTCATAGGCGCGTTCGACGAAGGTATAGCTATCCTCGGCGGAGATCATAATGACCGGGGTCTCCTCGATCCAGTGATACTGGTTCATGATCTCCAGCACACCAAAGCCGTCTATCTCCGGCATGGTGATGTCCAGCAGCAGCAGGTCGACCTCCGGGTGGCAGTCCAGCAGCTCCACGGCCTGCTGTCCGTTCTCCGCTTCCAGAAACGTATAGTTTTCCTTGCCCAGGATCTCGATCAAGACCATCCGGTTCAGGGCAGAGTCATCTACGATCAATATGGTTTCTTTGTAGTCCATACATTCATTCTCTCCCTCGACAACGTAACCCGCGAGAAGCGTTTTCCCAGTGTAGGCCCCACAGAAAACAGAGCGTGCAGAGCCGCATCCTAACACAAATAATTGTGCTCTAGTTTACCACTCCCACGACGCCCTGTCAATCCACTCCGCCGTTGACACTCACCTGTTTTATCTGTTATTCTGACACAGAGGTGAACCCCATGAAACGAGATCGCGTGTATCTGTCCAAACCCGATCGCCTGCCCTTTGCGCCGGATCAGGCCTCGGCACTGACCCGGCTCATGGCCGTGCTGGAGAGTTCGTTTGACGGCATCTTCATCACCGACGGCCAGGCGACCCCCCTGTGGTGCAACCACTCCTATGAGATCATCTCCGGCTTGACCGCCGCAGACGTGCTGGGCATCCCCATGGCCCAGCTGGTGGCCACCGGCGTCATTTCCCACTCCTCCACCCTCAAGGCCCTGAACCAGGGCCAGGCCGTGACCCTGGAGCAGACCTTCACCACCGGCAAGCAGGCCGTGGTCACCAGCACCCCCATCTACGACCAGGACGATAACGTCTGCCTGGTCGTGACCAACGTGCGGGACATTTCCGAGCTGACCGCCCTGCAAGAGACCCTGGACCACCAACGCCGCCTGTCGGCCAAGTACCGGCAGGAGATGTCCGTCATCCGGGCGCAGCTCATGACCACCCCCCAGCTGGCGGCCGAGGACCCGGCCACCCTGAACCTGCTGCGCATCGTCAGCCGCGCCGCCCAGCTGGACACCGTCGTCCTCATCCAGGGCGAGACGGGCACCGGCAAGGAGCGCATCGCCACCTATATCCACCAGCGCTCCCCCCGCGCCTCCAAAAACTTCATCCGCGTCAACTGCGGGGCCATCCCGGAAAACCTGGCTGAGAGTGAGCTGTTTGGCTATGAGCGCGGCGCTTTCACCGGGGCCAACCGGGAGGGCAAGCCCGGCCTGTTTGAAGTGGCCAACGAGGGCACCATCTTCTTGGATGAGGTAGGCGAGCTATCTTTAGCCACCCAGACCAAGCTCCTGCGGGTCCTCCAGGAGAAAGAGATCACCCGCGTGGGCGGCAACAAGCCGATGAACGTCGATGTGCGCGTCATCGCTGCCACCAACCGGGACCTGCAAAAATGCGTCACCGAGGGGACTTTCCGAGAGGACCTCTACTATCGTCTCAGCGTCTTCCCCGTCTGGGTGCCCCCCCTGCGCCAGCGGAAATTAGATATTCCCAAGCTGGCCCGGTCCGTCATTGACGAACTGAACCAAACCTACGAACATAAAAAGTCCCTCACCGCCGGAGCGGAAGCGACCCTCCTGCGCTATTCCTGGCCGGGCAACGTCCGGGAGCTGCGCAACGTGATGGAACGCGCCTTCATCATGAGTGACGGCGAAAAGATCCAGGCCGAGGACTTAGCCATCCTGGACAACGGCGACCTGCACACCCCCAAGACCATCCACCCCTCCTACGGCGTCGCCCCCGTCCCCCGCTCCTCCTACGCCGAGGACACGGAAGCCGCCCTTCCCCCGGAGCCGCTCACGCTCCCATGTCCCGCCGCCGGTCCCGTCCTCACGGACGAACCGCTCCAGGAGCAAGTCGCCCGCTATGAAGCGGCCCTCATCGCCCAGGCCATGCAGCAGGAAGGCTCCCTCCGCGGGGCCGCCCGGAAGCTGCACATGGACCCGGCGACCCTGCTGCGGCGGAAGAAGAAGTATCAGCAGGCGGGGCTGATCGGGGCGGAGGTTTGAGTGCTGTTTCACTTTTGCACCACCCACACATCCCGTCTTTTCCCGTCGTTTTATTGCTAAAACACTGTTTTAATTTTGAAGCAGCAGTTCCCCTGCTTTCCCCGGATTTTTTCCCGATCCATCCAAAAACGGCCCAGTTTGACTACTTATTTTTAAGTACATAGTCAAACCGGGCCTCTTATTTTTCGGTTTTTTTCGCCTTTTTCAAAAAATTTTTCCCGTTTTTCTTTTTTCGCCTCTACTTGGCACGCTGATTGCTTGTATATTAGGGCGAACGACGAACTATCTGAACAATTCCTCCATTTACAATTCTTACGTATTACACAAAAAAATCCTCTACGGTACGAAATCACACCCAACACACACTGAGAAAGGAACGACGATTATGGCATTGATGACTGGAAAAGAATATGTGGAAAGCCTGCGCAAGCTGAACATGAAGGTTTACATGTTTGGCAAGAAGGTCGAGAACCCTGTGGACGACCCCATTCTGGCTCCCTCCGTGAACTCCGTGAAGATGACATATGACCTGGCCCAAGGCCCCAACTACGCGGACCTGATGACCGCCACCTCCCACCTGACCGGCGAGACCGTCAACCGCTTCATGAACATCCACCAGTCCACCGACGACCTGGTGAAAAAGGTGAAGATGCAGCGCCTGCTGGGCCAGGTCACCGCCGCCTGCTTCCAGCGATGTGTCGGCATGGACGCCATCAACGCCGTCTATTCCACCACCTATGAGATCGACCAGAAGTACGGCACCCAGTACCACGAGAACTTCAAGAAGTTCGTCATCGAGGCCCAGAGAAAGGACTGGACCATCGACGGCGCCATGACCGACCCCAAGGGCGACCGCGGCCTGCCCCCCCACAAACAGGAAGACCCCGACATGTTCCTGCACGTGGTCGAGCAGCGGCCCGACGGCATCGTGGTCCGCGGGGCCAAGGCCCACCAGACCGGCATGTGCAACTCCCACCAGGTCCTGGTCATGCCCACCCAGGCCATGGGTCCTGAGGACAAGGACTACGCCGTCTCCTTCTCCTGCCCCGCAGACGCCGAGGGCCTGTTTATGATCGTTGGCCGCCAGAGCTGCGACACCCGCAAGCTGGAAGGCTCCGACATCGACGTGGGCAACGCCCAGTACGGCGGCGTGGAGCTGCTGGTCGTGTTTGACGACGTGTTCATCCCCAACGAGAACATCTACATGAACGGCGAGAGCGAGTTCGCCACCGTCATGGTCGAGCGCTTTGCCGGCTATCACCGTCAGTCCTACGGCGGATGTAAGGTCGGCGTGGGCGACGTGCTGATCGGCGCTGCCGCCGTGGCCGCCGACTACAACGGCGTGGCCAAGGCCAGCCACATCAAGGACAAGCTCATCGAGATGATCCATCTCAACGAGACCATGTACTCCTGCGGCATCGCCTGCTCCGCCGAGGGCACCCAGACCGCTTCCGGCAACTACCTGATCAATCTCCTGCTGGCCAACGTCTGCAAGCAGAATGTCACCCGCTTCCCCTATGAGATGGCCCGCATCGCCGAGGACCTGGCCGGCGGTGCCGTGGGTACCTGCCTGTCCGAGGCGGACCTGCACGGCGAGTTCACCGGTCCCTGGGTCGAGAAGTATATGAAGAACGGCACCGGCACCACCGCCGAGAACCGCATGCGTATTCTCCGCCTGATCGAGAACCTATCTCTGGGCGCCGGGGCCGTCGGCTACCGGACCGAGTCCCTGCACGGGGCCGGCTCTCCCCAGGCACAGCGCGTGATGATCGCCCGCCAGGGTGACATCGCCGGCAAGAAGGTCCTGGCCAAGCGCATCGCCCGCGTGAAAGAGGGCTGAGTCTCCCCAAAAGAAGCAGACAGAATCAACACCGAGGAGGACACGAACATGACGCAGCATCTGACGCAGCATCTGGAAGAACTCTTGGAGACCCTGGTCCGCCCCGCCCTGCGGGAACACGGCGGCGACGTGGAACTGGTCCGCTATGAAAACGGCGTCCTGCGCCTGAAAATGCTGGGCCGCTGCGCCGGCTGCCCCGGCGCGACCCTCACCAACGAGACCCTCATCGAGGGCCAGCTCAAGCCCCTTCTGCCGGAGCTGCGGGAAGTGATCCTGGTCCACGCGGTGAGCGATTCTCTCCTGGCCCAGGCACGGGCCATGATGACCCGAAGCCAGTTCCAAAGCTAAACTCCTTCCCATAAAAACTCTCCGGGCCACCTGCGTCGCAAGACATGGGTGGCCCGGAGGGGTTTTTATGGGGATTTGTTTTTATGGGGATGTTACGTTTGATCCTGTACCAGTTGCAGGGAGAGCAAGCAAACGAACTTTTCTCCCTGGGGCAGGGCGAGGAAGTCGCCGTCGTGGGCTTTGGCGATGTCCCGGACGATGCCCTGGCCCAGGCCCTTGCCTTTTCGGTACTGGGCGGGGTCGTAGGGGTTTTCGGTTTTGAGGAGCAGGCTCCCGCCGTCCGGCCCGGCCTTGATGCAGATGCGCCGCCGGTCCGGCGGCAGGGGGCGGACGGCTTTGATGGCGTTGTCCAGGAGATTGGCGAAAACGCTGCACAGCTCCCCGTCGGAGAGGCCCGTGGCTTCGGGGACGTCCAGAGACGCTTCCAGGGTGATGTTTTCCCGGCGGCAGAGGGCGGCCTTGTTGGCCAGGACGGCGTTGACCACGGGGTTGGCGCAGAAGTGGACGGTTTCCGTGGTGGTCAGGCTGTCGGAGAGGTCCCGGAGCTGGTCGGCCAGGCGGTCGTAGTCTTTTTGTTCCAAGAGGGTCAGGCCCACGGCCAGCTGGTTCTTGTAGTCGTGAGCCAGGCGGGCCACGGCCCGCTCTTTCTCCTGGAGGACGTCGTATTCCATCATCTGGCGGTCTTTCTCATACTCCATGACCTGGACCTTTCGCTCCAGCTCGGCCTTTTTGGCGGTGTCCGTCATGGTTTTCAGGAGGAAGATGTTGACCACGATGCAGTAGAGGCAGGCCAGGGCGAAGTAAGCCGCCAGCCGGGGCGAGGGATACTGCTCCACCAGCCAGTAAAAGCCGACGATGAGCAGCAGATGCCCCAGAGGATAGAAGACGAAGCGCTTCACCGTCTGCCGCTGGAGGGGCGTGGTCCGGTGGAGCTTTCTCATGATGGGGATGAACCACAGGGCCAGGGTGGCCACATAGTTGAAGTAGGTCACGCCCAGGCGGACGGCGGGGTTGGTCAGGATCTCATACTCGCTCAGATGCAGCCACTGCACGCAGAGGATCATCGCCCCCATGTCCAGGGCGAAGACCGTCACCCAGGTGTAGAGCAAGGCAAAGAGCTTGTGCCACACGCTGCTGCGGAAGAAGACAAAGACCAGCAGCAGCGCCAGCCCATTGGCCGAGAGGAGCTTGGCCAGGGTGTGGGCCTCCAAAAGGCGGCTGACCACCGCCGCCAGCAGGTACCCGCCCGCCGTCAGCCAGAAGTTGAGCCTGGGGGCAAAGCGAGGCTCCAGCATAAAGTTCATAAAGGCCGCGTAGGTCAGGATCTGCAAGGCGCTGGCCAGCAACAGAAAGACTTGCAGGATCATAGCCGCGCCCCCCGGTAGAGCAGGTAGCGGGTGCGGGTCTCCTCCTGCTTGCTGCGGCTGATGGGCACGGCCCGGCCCCCCTGGAGGAGGACGTTTTTCCGGTCGATGCGGTCGATGTAGCGCATGTTGACGATGTAGCTCTTGTGGACCCGAACAAATTCCTCCGGCAGCTTTTCCTCCCACTCGTCCAGGCGGCCATGAAAGGCCCGGTCCGTCCGGCCGTCGCGGGCGCAGATCTGGATGGTGTGGCCCTTGCTCTCCAGGGCCAGGACCTCCCGATAGGGGACGCTGCACAGGGCGCGGTTTTTCTGGTAGGTCAGCACGTCCTGGTCCTTGGCACGGGCGTCGATCTGCTGGACGCACCGCCGGAGATGGTACGAGAGGTACGTATCTTCCACGGGTTTGGTCAGGTATCCCATGGGCTTGACCTGGCCGGTGAAGATGCGCTGGCAGTACCGCTCACCATAGGCGGTGAGGTAGAGAACTTGGATGGGCTTGCTCACCCCGTCGCACAGGTCGTCGGCCAGGGCGATGCCGCTGGCCGGACCGAACTCGATGTCCATGATGAGAATATCCGGCAAACACGCCCGCGCCGCCGCCCGGACCGCCTCCGGGTCTTCAAAGGACCGCAGCTGCACGTCGGGCAGGATGCGTGCGATCTTCTCCTCCAAGCCGCGCAGGTGCACCGCCTCGTCATCGCAGAGCCAAATGTCGTACACAGTCATCTCCTCCTGTTTTTTGTTTGCTGCTGCTATCTTACCATAGAATATCCCAGGAGGCAAACCCTGCCGGCATCAGGCAAACCCCAGGGCCAGGCCCACGCAGCGGACCAGAAACGCCATGACCCACGCGATCACGCACTGGATGAGGACGGTGGCTGCTGCGGCCTTGCCGCTGCCCAGCTCCCGCCGGACCGTGGCGATGGCCGCCACGCAGGGGGTGTAGAGCAGGGTGAAGACCAGGAAGACCACGGCAGTGAAGGGGGTGAAGAGGGTGGTGATGTTGGCCGCATCTCCCCCGACCAGCAGGGTCAGGGTGGACACGACGCTCTCCTTGGCGGTAAAGCCCGTGATGAGGGCGGTGGAGGCCCGCCAGTCGTTGAATCCCAAGGGGCCGAAGAGAGGAGCGAAGATCCCGCCCAGCGCAGCCAGCAAGCTCTCGCCGGGGGTAGCAACGACGTTCAGGCGGGCATCAAACGTCTGCAGGAACCAGATGATGATGGAAGCCAGGAAGATGACGGTAAAGGCTTTTTGCAAAAAGCCCTTGGCCTTTTCCCAAATCAGGTGCCCCACGCTCTTGGCGCTGGGCAGGCGGTAGTTGGGCAGCTCCATGACAAAGG